>OHRF01000093.1_pt1 | contig 72457 bp, 68 predicted proteins | sample 1578291 | NCBI WGS metagenome assembly OHRF01 (sample SAMEA3879576, study PRJEB24766) | human gut metagenome | biome: human-associated habitat; feature: feces | place: USA | collected 1985/1987 | reverse complement strand
GAAGCGGCTTGCCGCCTACGCCGGACAGCACCCCGACCAGTGCCGCCAGACCGACACAGACCCCGAAACGAGCTGTATGGCGTTTGAAATCCGCAAGGGGCGTTTCTCTTTCCGTCTGACCGCCCCATACAGCGAGAAACGCCGAAGAGCCGCCAGCGAAGCGGCGAAAGCTGCCCCTATCCATTCTAAAAAGAATATGGTATAATGATTGCAACATTTGGCGATGTGCCCTATGAAATCTTATTTACAGTACAAGGAGGCGTTTCATGAAAAAACTGATTTTTACATTGATAGGTTTTTCCTTTATATTTTTATCTGCTTGCAACACAAATAACAGTGTTCCATCTGCAAATCTTTCACAAATCGAGGTTGATGGTATCCAAATTGACGATAATATATCTTCTGTTTCGCTTGAGAATTATACCCCATCAACCCGTTTCCGAGATGGAGACGGGATATACAATTATGAGGAAGTTCGGATAGAAACTGTTGATGATGTTATTACAAAAATTACAGCTACCGTGGGCAGTATTCCCATCAGTATAAATGGGAATGAAACTTGTATGACCTATGATGATGTAGTTCAACTATTGGGCACTGAAGGAATTGTTACATGGTATGACCGGGAACAAGGGCTTCGGCAGGCCCAATACTCTGATGATGACATTGGCGTGAATTGTAGTTTTGTTTATGCGGACAGCAGCAAACAACTTGTTTGGCTAATTCTTGAAAAAGTTTGATTATTACCACCGAGAGCAGCTATTTTCAATCTGAAAACGGCTGCTCTTTTCTTTTAGCCATAAGCAGAAAGGAGCAATCAACTATGACAAAGCCAAGAGAGAAAACCCGCGAAGAACTGCAAGCCGAGATTGAGGACGGAAAGAAGAAAATCCGGCAGTTTGAAAATCGGGAAAAGGTGTTGCGTCAGAAGCTATCCCAAGAGGAACGCCGGACGCGCAGCCACCGCCTTGTCGTCCGGGGCACAGGCTCGAAACGGATATTGCTCCGGGTATTCGCTATACGGGCGACGAGTATGCGGTGCGCCGATTGGTATCCGTTTTGATTGACAACGCCGTGAAATATGCCTCTCCCGGCTCCCCCATAACGCTAAGGCTCGAAAAGGACAGGCGGGGTGTTGTTATACGCTCGTCAAACGGCTGCGAAAATGTTGACGCGGACGAGACAAAGAAGCTGTTTGACCGTTTTTACCGCACCGACAAGGCGCGAAGCGCGGGCGGATTCGGAATAGGACTCTCGATAGCGCGGGGCATAGCGGAGGCTCATAAGGGCTCGATAAAGGCCGAGCTTACGGACGGCAACACAATAGAATTTACTGCTTATCTCAAATAAAAAACCGGTCGAAGTTTTTGCTCCGGCCGGTTTTCGCTATTGTTCATTTTCTGTCCCTGCACTTTTTATTTATTATATATTTTTCGTCATACAAAAAACAGCCGCAGCAATTTGCTGCAGCCGTTCGTTTTTTTTCGCAGCCGCCGGCATCCGGACGGCTTATTTTTTTTTACATCTTTTCAAATCGCTCAACATCCGTCACAAACAGAGTTGCGCCGCCGACCCTTGCCTTTCTGTCCTCGTTCTGCTCGGTGCGGCTCTTGCAGTTTTGGTTTATCAGTTCAACCGCATGGGCGAGCTTGTCGTCTTCAACGCCGATGAGCAGGGTCATGTTGCTGTTGCGCAGGAATCCGCCGGAGGTCGGAATCTTCGTGAATGAATAGCCCGCTTCTCTGAGCGCATCGCAGACGGGGTTGAGATCTTTTTTGTCGATAACGGCAGTTATGAGCTTCATATCAAAATCTCCTTTCGGGATACTTTATGCCTTGAGCAATTCAAAAAGGAAGCGTGTGCTGTCCTCCATGTCTTTTATAGCTATCTTCTCCGATGTTGTGTGGACGTCGCACATACCCGTGCCGATGTTGACAACGGCTATGTCGTGCAGTGCGATGTTGGAAGCGTCGCAGCCGCCGAGCGTCTTTGAGAGATAGGGGCGTATGCCCGCCGCCTCATATGCCGCGAAAATGTCCTTTATAAGCTGCGACTCGGGATCGACCGTGAATGCGCCGGAGTGGCGCTCGCTTTCGTATTCGAATGTTGTTCCGAACTTCTCGCACGCCTCTTTCATAACGGCGAGTGCGTCCGCGATATGCTTTTGCACCGTGTCCTCGTCGTATGAGCGGAACTCCATGTCAAACGACGCTTTGTCCGCTACGATATTGGTCGGACCCTCGGAGACGAAATTGCTGATGTTTTGCACGCTTATGTCGTCAACATGACCCACGGGGATGTTCGCCGCCGCGTATGCCGCAGCCTTGAGTGCGTGTATGCCGTTCTCGGGGCATACGCCGGCGTGCGCCTTCTTGCCGAAGAAGCTTATCGACATAACTATATTCGCCGCGGCGGAGTTGACTATCTCGCCGATGTCCTCGCTGTCGAGCACTATGGCGGTCTTGCTCTTTATCCTGTCGTAGTCCGCAAAGCGCGAGCCGAGCATTCCGGTCTCTTCGGAGAGGGTGAACAGAACCTCGACGGCTCTGTTTTTCTCGCCGCTCTCTTTGAGCTTTGTTACGGCCTCGATTATCTCCGCTATGCCGGACTTGTCGTCCGAGCCGAGAACCGTCGTGCCGTCCGAATATATGAACCCGTCGCGCTCAACGGGAGTGACCGCCGCGCCGGGAGTTACCGTATCGGTGTGGCAGGAGAGCAGTATGCTCTCGCCCTCGCCGGGCAGATAGCCGTATATATTGAAGCCGTCCGAGCCGCATTTTTTGCCGGCCTCCTCGTCACGCTCGACCTCGAAACCCGCCTCGGTAAGCGCCTTTTCAAGCTCCAGGCAGAATGCGCGCTCATGTCCCGTTTCGCTGCCCGTCGAAACGAGGTCGCAGAATGTTTTAACAAGTCTCCGTGTGCTCATGTTTTCCTCCGTATCTTTGCTTTTTGTCTTGACAAAAAGTATATATATGATAATATTTTTAGTGTTGCAGGGATAACTGCGGCACTGTCAAAAGGCAGCCCTGAGAGCGTCTTTTGTTCAATTAAATAATACCACAGTTTTCTCGGGTTTACAACCTCGCGGAAGTGGATTTTTAATTTTGCTTTTAGCTTTTAAATGAAAGGATGATATTCATGGGATCGATATTTAAAATCACCGCGCTTGCGGGTATCGCCGCAGGAGCTTATGCGGCGGTCAAGAAGTTTGCGCCGAATATCCTGCCCGGTAAAAACGAGGCCGAGGATATGGCGAAGAACGCTCTGAACAGCGTCAAGCTCACTTTTCCTACCGACGAAAAATTCTATAACGGCACCGCTCTGACCCCGCCCATGGGCTGGTCGAGCTGGAACGCATTCAGAAACAGGATAGACGAGAAGCTTATTCTCGAGATTGCCGAAGCGATGAAGACGAGCGGGCTTGCGGATGCGGGGTATGAGTATGTCAACCTCGACGACTGCTGGCAGTCCTCCATGCGCGACGAAAACGGCAGACTCCAGGGCGATTTTTCGAATTTTCCGAGCGGTATCCCCGCGCTTGTCAAGAGCGTCAACGATCTCGGACTTAAGCTCGGCATATATTCCTCAAACGGCACCCTGACCTGCGAGGATCTGCCCGCGAGTCTCGGCAACGAGGCGACAGACGCGGACACCTTCGCCGAGTGGGGAGTCGAATATTTCAAATACGATTTCTGCCATAACGTGCCCATCCCGATGCGCGCGCCCTATATCGAATATATCAGCGTCGCAAATTCGGACGGCTCTTTTGAAACGGTTATTCCCGCGGACGACGCGTCACTTTTCGGCGACGCAAAGATACTCGAGGACGAGCGCCTCGATTCGGGCAGATATATCTCGGGGCTCTCCGCGCACAGAGGCTCGGCTCTGTTCGGCGTCGACGTGCCGGAGGACGGCGAATATTCCCTGACTCTCGGAATCAGAAAGAAGAGCAACAGCTTCAAATATCTCGAGGTCACCGTCAACGGCGAGGACAAGTACGCGACCACCGTCCCGCCGACAAAGGGCTTCACCGCCGACGGCAGACATCAGGTGAAGATAAAGCTCCGTGCTGGCGCGAACACAATAGAACTTGAGAATCCCATAGCTTCAAGGCAGGACAGCGCGGCAGTGCAGTATGCCAAAATGGGCAGAGAGCTCATGCGCGCAACCGCCGAGTATGCCGACAGAAACGGCACCGAGGAGCGCCCGATAGTCTATTCGATTTGCGAGTGGGGCAGAAATCTCCCGTGGCGCTGGGGCGCGGCGGCGGGCAATCTCTGGCGCACCACGCCCGATATCCAGGCAAATTGGAAGTCTGTTGTCGGCACATACGAGATTAACGTCAACCTCTTTAAATATGCGGGCAAGGGCAACTGGAACGACCCGGATATGCTTGAGGTCGGCAACGGCGATCTGACCTTTGAGGAGAACCGCAGCCACTTCACCCTCTGGTGCTTCATGGCGGCTCCGCTGATTCTCGGCAACGACGTGCGCGAGTTTATCCGCGAGGACGGAACCGCCGACACGGAGAATGAGACGCTGAGAATACTCACCGACAGAGACATGATAGCGATTGATCAGGATGCGCTCGGCGAGCAGTGCAGAAGAATAAAGACAACGCTCATAGCCGATACGCTCATAAAGCCTCTCGAAAACGGCGATGTCGCGGTCTGCTTCTTCAACAAGGGCAGCGACACGAGATATTTCGAGCACCGCATGGACGATATCGTCTGCCGCTCGTATGTCACAACTCCTTTGGCGCAGGAGTACGAGGCCTATGACCTTTGGACGAAGGAGACCTCGGTTATAAATACCACTCTCAGCGCCTTTGTTGAGCCGCACGGCGTCAAGGCGTTCAGAATAAGAGCAATATCGGAATAAGCTTATGGAAGAATTTATCGGCAACAACTATAATATTCCGCAGTTAGACCTGAGCGAGCGCCCGGAGAATACGCCGGAGAAATACGCCTATCTCTATGAGCAGACCGTGGTAGACGACAGCGAGAGCTATTTAGGCCACCCCGATTCCGTCCTGCTTAAAAACGGCGATATTCTAACCGTCTATCCCCACGGACACGGCAAGGGAGTGGTGCTCAATAAGATAAGCGCGGACGGCGGACTCAGCTACACAAAATGTATCGCAGTCCCGCCCGAATCGTGGAAAAAATCGCTTGAGACCCCGACTGTCTACCGCCTCGAATTTTCGGACGGCACGCCCGACAAGCTCATTCTTGTCTCCGCAAACTCCAAGTGGCCCGATATGGACACCCCCGGCGGCTTCAACTGCTCCGTCTCCTGCGACGAGGGCGAGACATGGAGCGAGTTCGAGACCTTCTATTCAAAGGCCGACGGCTGCGATTTGATACCCATAGTCGCCATGGCGTCGCTTACGAGGCTCAAGGAGAACGGCAAATTCGTTGACAAATGGATGGGTTTTTTCCACGACGGCAATTTTTATAATTACAAGACGATTTTAAGCTTTACCCCCGACGGACGCGTTTGCTGGAGCAAGCCGGAGAAGTATTTCGCCGCCCACAGAGACGCGGAGCTGCGCTCGAATATGTGCGAGGTCGAGGTTATCAGGAGCGACGGTGGAGAGGGCGACGAGCTCTGCCTCATCTCGCGCTCGAACACCAAGAAAGAAAACTCTTTGATCTCGTTTTCACGCGACGAGGGCAAGACATGGTCCGAGCCCGTTCACGCCCCATCCGCGCTCAACGGCGAGCGTCACAAGGCGGACTATTTAAAGGACGGCAGGCTGTTCATAACCTTCCGCTCGATAGAGCGCGCCCCGGAGAAGCTGAAGCTTTATTCCGATAACGGCGACTGGTACAGCGAGGGCTGGATAGCGTGGATAGGCAGCTACAACGACCTCAAAAACGGCACGGAAGGCGACTACCGCATTAAGATAGCCCATACCTATCTCGACGGTCAGACCGAGCCGGAAATTAAAGCCAACGCCGACACCGCCTACTGCGGAAACGTCGTGCTCCCCGACGGCACGGCAGTCACCTCATCCTACGGACGCTTCGGCGAGAAGAACCCGGACGGCAGCGACAAAACCTATATAATCTCCAAGCGTATCAATCCGCGCGACACGGATGAGTTGGTGGGATTTTTGAAATAATAATCGGTTGAAATCCCTCCTGCCATATGTTACAATAAACTCAATAAATTACCGGAGGTGGGCGCTGTGAGCAGATCGAAAAACGAACTTCTGCTCGCCGCCGCACTTACGGCCGCGTTGGCTCTGCGCTTATCTCCGAGCCGAGCCACGAGCACGGTTCAATATACAGACGGCAGCGCTTACGGAATAGACATAAACTCCGCCGACAAAGACGAGCTTACCGCGCTCGCCGGGATAGGGGAGAAGAAGGCGGAGAGTATTGTCAGCTACCGTGAGGAGCACGGGGAATTTATATATCCGTGGGAGATAACAAATGTTGACGGAATAGGCGAAAAGACCTATGAAAAAATAAAAAATGATATCTGCGCCGACTGACGCGGGTTGCAAACAGGAGGAACGACATGACAGGCATCTACAAAAAATTCAAGAGCGGAACGGATATTCGCGGAATAGGCATAGGAAACGGTGACGAGCCGCTCTATATGAGCGATGAATTTATCGCGCGAGCGAGCGCGGCCTTTGCCGATTTTCTTGCCGAAAAGACGGGCAAGGCGGCGGAGGAGCTGACTGTCGCCATAGGCCACGACCCGCGCCTTTCCGCTGAGCGCATAAGCGCGGCGGTAGTCCGCGGACTCGCCCTGCGCGGGGTCAATATAATCGACTGTGCGTTAAGCTCCACTCCCGCTATGTTTATGGCGGTGCTCGACCTGCCCTGCGACGGCTCCGTGCAGATGACCGCGAGCCACCACCCGGGCGACAGAAACGGACTGAAATTCTTTACCGTTGACGGCGGCCTTGACTCGCCCGATATCGCTTATATACTCGAAAAGGCCGAGAATATCGAACTCGGCGATGTCCCCGCGAAGATAACGTCCTGCGACCATATGAAGCAGTACGCCGCGCATCTGCGCTCGCTTATCTGCAAGGGCATAGGCGCCGATGAGGCCGATAAGCCCCTTGCGGGCATGAGCATAATGGTTGACGCGGGAAACGGTGCGGGCGGTTTCTATGCCTCCGAGGTTCTCGCCCCTCTCGGCGCGGATGTCTCTCCGAGCATGAACCTCGAGCCGGACGGTAACTTCCCCGTCTATGTTCCGAATCCCGAGTCCTCCGTGATGATAGACAGCGCCGCAGAGCGGGTCAAGAGCACGCACGCCGATTTCGGCATAGTCTTTGACACCGACGTCGACAGGGCGGGCTGCATTCTCTCCGACGGCAGAGAGCTCAACCGCAACCGCCTTGTCGCCATGATATCGGCGGTCATTCTCGAAAATGAGCCCGGCGCGGTTATAGTCACCGACTCCGTGACCTCCGCGGGACTCACGAAGTTTATCGGGGCGCACGGCGGCGAGCATATCCGCTTCAAGCGCGGCTACAAGAACGTCATCAACAAGCAGATAGAATTGAACCGTGCGGGAGTCGATTGCCCGCTTGCGATAGAGACCTCCGGTCACGCCGCGTTCAGGGAGAACTATTATCTCGACGACGGCGCGTATCTTGTCACGAAGCTCATAATCAAAGCGGCTCTGCTCAAAAAGAGCGGCGGCAGCCTCGAGAGCTTCATCTCCGACCTCGAAGAGCCGGCGGAGGAGCTTGAACGCAGATTCAAAATCGACCTCGAGGATTTCAAGCCCTACGGCGATAAGGTCATAGCCGACCTCAAAGCGCTCGCCGAGAAGCGTGACGGCTGGCAGGCCGAGAAGATAAACTATGAGGGCATCAGGATAAATACCGATAAGTCAAACGGCGACGGCTGGTTCCTGCTGCGCATGAGCGTGCATGACCCGATTCTCGTCTTGAACCTCGAGAGCAACTCGGAGGGCGGCACGGCAAAAATGCTTTCCGACGTGACGGAATTTTTGAAGGCATACGATAAGCTCAACTGATTTTTAACGGCGTGCGGGCTTTAAAAAGCGGCGCACGCCGTTTTAATAGCCCTTCTCGCTTGACTACAGCGCCCGCTGTATGATAATATTATTGCAAGACTTTTATATCCCCGGAGGGTAATCATGGCAAAAAATGCAAAGAAAGAAATGTGGCAGGATATAGATGTGTATTCTGTCAACACAGAGCCGCGCAGTGCAGCCGGCTTTCCGTGCAGCGCCGCATGGGAGAAAAAGACCGTCAGCCTCAACGGAATTTGGAAATTCCGCTATTGCGAGAGCGTCAACGACATTATCGAGGGCTACTATGCTCCCGACTTCGATGTCAGCTCCTTTGACGATTTGGAGGTTCCGTCCGAATGGCAGATAAAGGGCTACGATATCCCGATATATACGAACATCAATTATCCCAAGGCTATCTCTACCACGAGGATTCCCTACATAAAACCGGAGCTCAACTCCTGCGGACTCTATGTGCGCGAGTTTGAGGTTGAGGATACCGACGACAATGTGTTCATTCATTTCGGCGGAATCAATTCGAGCGACGAAGTGTTCGTCAACGGAAAATTCGTCGGCTATTCTCAGGATACATTCGACGAGTGCGAGTACGATATAACGGACTTTGTTCATCCGGGTGTTAACCGCCTTGCCGTCACCGTGCGCCGCTACTGCTCGGGCAGCTATCTTGAGGATCAGGATATGTGGCGCCTCTCGGGCATCTTCCGCGATGTGACGCTCGTCTATGAGCCGAAGGTTTTTATCGAGGATATGTATATGCGCAGCGAGATGGCGGAGGACTTCAAGTCCGCCGTGTTCAGGCTCGACTGTGTTGTTAAGGCGCGCCGCGCTCAGTTTGACGGCGGCAAGCTCAAGGTTGATATCCTCCGCGCCGACGGCGCAAAGTTCGCTTCGGCAGAGGCGGAGGTAAAGGCTCTTGCGGACGGCGAATTTTGCAATGTGACCTTTGAAATGCCCGTTGAAAATTTCGAGCTCTGGAGCCATGAGGACCCCTATCTCTACACCGTTCAGGTCACTCTTTCCGGCGGCGATTATACCGACCGCAGAGAGCATAAGTTCGGCTTCAGAGAAGTGAAAATAGCGCCCTATGACAGCAAGACAGGCAGAGGTCCCTTCATCCTGCTCAACGGCGTGCCGCTCAAGATTTGCGGCGTCAACCGACACGATTTCCATCCGGATTACGGCCATGCCGTGCCGGAGAGCATTATAAGAAGCGACCTCGAGCTGCTCAAAAACAGCAACATAACAAACGTGCGCACCTGCCACTATCCGAACTCGCGCCGCTTCTATGAGCTGTGCGACGAGATAGGTATTCTCGTCATGAGCGAGAACAACCTCGAAACTCACGGCCTTGCCACGCGCGTCCCGCGCAGCGATCCGCATTGGACTGCCGAGTGCTGCTATCGCGTGCGCAATATGGTCAACAGCTATAAGAACCACTCCTGTATCCTCTTCTGGTCTCTCGGCAACGAGTCCGGCAACGGCAACGCCTTCGCCGAGATGAAGAAGGAGATTTTGAAGATAGACAAGACCCGTCCGGTTCACTATGAGCCCGACGCAAAGCTCAAGACGAGCGACCTGTTCAGCGAGATGTACACCGTGCAGACCGCGATGAAGAGCATAGGCGAGAACAAGCCGCATACCCACAGCCGCGCGCTTTGGAACCTCGGTCTCGGCTATCACCTCAAGCCCTCCGATTATGTCGACAAGCCGTTTATAGAGTGCGAGTATTCCCACGCCATGGGCAACAGCATGGGCAACTTCGCCGACTATTGGGAGGATTTCAAGAAATATGACCGTCTCGCCGGCGGATATATTTGGGATTTTGCCGACCAGTCGATAAGAACAAAGACCGCAGACGGCAGAGACAAGTGGAACTACGGCGGCGACTTCGGCGACAAGCCTAATGACTCTAACTTCGCCTTCAACGGCGTTTTCCGCGCCGACCGCACGCCCAACCCGCACTATCATGAGGTCGTCAAGTGCTATCAGCAGGCGGATTTCTCGCTCAAGAGCGGCAAGATAACCGTTCTCAACCGCTTTATGTTCACCTCTCTCGATAACTTCAGGCTCCGTCTCGAGCTGCGCGAGCAGGGCAAGCTTATCGACTCCGCAGAGCTCGAGCTTCCCGACAAAGGCTATCTCGAAAAGGCGGTTGTCGATGTCCCGTTCGATCTCAAAACCGAGAGCGAACGCACGCTCGACTGCGAGCTTATTCTGCGCCGCGACATAATGGCGCTCGAAGCGGGTCATATAATGGCGCGCGAGCAGTTTGTTCTGGGCAAATACAATTATTCCTCCGTCGCCCCGAAAGCGGACGGCAAGAAGGTTAAGTTTGAATATTCGAAGAGAGACCGCTGCTATATCGTCACCGGTGAGAACTTCGAAGTCAGGCTCAACAAAAAGACGGGCGAGCTCTGCTCGTATAAGAAGAACGGAGTCGAGCATATCGACCGCGGCATCCGTCCGCAGTTCTCCCGCGCAAATACGGACAACGAGCGTATGGCTCAGGTGCCGTTCGAGTGGGTCAAGACCTTTATCGGACTTCACGCTTTCGAGAACGCGGAACGCATGATGCGCCCGACCTCGATAAAGGCGGAGCAATTCGGCAACTGCGTTAAGCTCAGCGTCAAGTGGCGCACGAAGTACCTGTCCGGCATAGTCACGGAATATCTCGTGTTCCCGGACGGCACGGTTTCCGCGTCGCTTACCTGCAAGAACATCACTCCTGTCGATCTGCCGCGCTACGGTCTGACCTTTGAGCTGACCGACGGAGTTGACGGAATAGAGTATTACGGCAAGGGCCCGCACGAGAACTACTGCGACCGCAAGACGGGCGCACGTCTCGGAGTCTACCGCTTCCAGAGTGCGGAGAGCTTCATTCATGATTACTTGTTCCCGCAGGAGAACGCGAACCGCTGCGATGTCAGATGGCTCAAGGTCGGCAGCGAGAGGGGAGTCACCGTTTCCGCGGCGGACGCTCCGTTCGAGATGAGCGTGCATCCTTATACCAAGAGGGCGCTCTACAATGCGGCTCACTCCTGCGAGCTTGAGAGAAGCACCAACCTGACCGTCAATATCGACGGCAGACAGCAGGGAGTCGGCGGAGATATCCCCGCAATAGCGACGCTCAAAAAGCCGTATAAGATACCCAAATACAAGAAGCTCGAGCTGAAGGTCATTCTCTCGTTCTGATAAAAATAAACGCCCGCTTTTGCGGTTTAAAGAGCAGATCCTACCCACGGTTTTTCCATGGGTAGGATTTTTGAATCTTACAGCACGGATTCTCCGATTTTCACGGCACAAAACATATCTATACACGCTCTTCCTCTCCGCTGTTGCCAAACTCCGCTGTTTGTGCTATCATTGATGAGATAAAAAAACGGAGATGATAAGAGAAATGACCGTTACCGAAAGATTCCTTAAATACGTGACTATTGAAACCACTTCCGACGAGTCGAGCGACACCGTGCCCTCGACCTCCGTTCAGCTCGTCCTCGCGGATTACCTCGTCGAGGAGCTTCGAGGCGCGGGAGTCACCGACGCCATGCGCGACGAAACGGGCTATGTCTACGGGCATATCCCCGCGTCCGAGGGCTGCGAGAACTGCCCGAAAATCGGACTTATCGCGCATATGGACACCTGTCCCGATGTTAGCGGCGCTAATGTAAAGCCGCGGATAATCACCTTTGACGGCTTGAATGCCCCCATGGTAGACGCGAAGTATATCGGGCGCGAGCTGATTGTCACCGACCACACGACCCTGCTCGGCGCGGACGATAAGGCGGGAGTCGCCGAGATAGTCGCCCTGTGCGCCGAGATTACCGCCGACGAAACTGTTCGTCACGGTGCGCTGAGCATCTGCTTCACTCCCGACGAGGAGATAGGCTGCGGTGCGAATCACTTCGATTTTGAGCGCTTTAATGCCGATTTTGCCTATACCGTCGACGGCGGCGAGATAGGCGGCATAGAGTGCGAAAACTTCAACGCCGCCGCGGCGGATATCACAGTTCACGGCATAAATACCCATCCCGGAACCGCCAAGAATAAGATGAAAAATGCCGCCCTGTATCTTGCGGAGTTCGTCAATATGCTCCCCGCGTGGGAGACCCCGGCGCATACTGAGGGACGCGAGGGTTTCTATCATTTGGCGCGTATCGCCGGCAACGAGACCGAGGCGAGCGCACATCTGATAATCCGAGACCACGACAAGAGCCTTTTTGAGCGCCGCAAGGAGTTCGTCGCCGATATCGTGGATTTTCTGAACAAAAAGTACGGCGAGGGAACTTTCGAGCTGAATATTAAAGACAGCTACTACAATATGCTCGAGATAATCAAGGATCATATGGACATAGTCGACCGCGCCGAAAAGGCCATGCGCGACGCGGGGATCGTGCCGGAGATAGTGCCGATACGCGGCGGAACGGACGGCTCGCGTCTCTCGTTTGAGGGACTGCCGTGCCCGAACCTCTCCACGGGCGGCATAAATTTCCACAGCATCTATGAGGCGATACCCGTTTACGCTCTGTCAAAGATGGTCGAGGTGCTTAAAAACATCGTATCCGTTTCATAAAAATAAAAAATGCCGGAGACAGGGAATCTTCCCGCCTCCGGCGCTTTTATCAATATGGCTCAATGTTGAATTTGAGATTCTTTGTATGGGTCGGCGACTCGACGACCCTATGCCGCCGTCGGCGACACTGTTTGGAAAGCAGAAAAAAGCAAGGTCAAAACTACGCTTGACCTTGCTTTTTGTTTTATCAGTACTGTTTGCCCTCGCCGATGCGGCTGAACGCGATTATTATGCAGTCAATGCCGAACAGCACGAGATATGCGCCGATGATATAAGCGACCGCCGCAATCGAAATGTTCGGGCTGAATATCATCACAACGCCGAGCACAAGCCCGATAATATTGACTATCATCGTGAACCAATAGACAAAGTTGCCCGCAATGTACTTTATTGTGTTCAGGTGCGAGAGCCTTGAGATACAGTGCGCGATGAACCATATCGGGAACAACAGCGAGATTACCCACTTGCCCGCGTTGGGATAGACGAGCAGCATGACGCCCGCCATGACGCTGAGTATACCCGAGATGAGCGAGACGGTCGGGCCGAAGCCGATATGCTTTTCAACGCGAACATAGAGCACAACATCCGCAATACCCGTTATAACGGCGATTATGCCGTAGATAACAACGAGGGTAGTTACGGCATTGTCGGGATAGACAAAAGTAAATATTCCGAGCACCGCGAGCGCAATGCCGATTATGAGCTCCATCCATCCGAAGCCGGAACGCATTTTCATTCCTTTTCGCCTCCTTTATCGAGAATGGACATGAATTCCTCTCCCGTGATAGTCTCTTTTTCGTAGAGATATTTTGCCAGCTCGTCGAGCTTTGCTCGGTTGTCCGCGAGAATCTTGGAAGCCTTCTCATGCTGACGCTTTACAAGCTCAACGACCTTGCGGTCGATTTCATTCTGCGTATCGGCGGAGCAGGCGAGAGAAGCGTCGCCGCCGAGATACTGATTCGACACCGTTTCGAGCGCCACCATGTCAAAATCGTCGCTCATACCGTAGCGGGTTATCATTGCGCGGGCGAGCTTGGTTGCCTGCTCGATGTCATTCGATGCGCCCGTCGTCACCTCGCCGAAAACGAGCTCCTCAGCGGCGCGTCCGCCCGTAAACGTTGCAATTTTATTCTCAAGCTCCTGCTTTGTCAGCAGATATTTGTCGCCCTGATCCACCTGCATTGTATAGCCGAGCGCGCCGGAGGTTCGGGGAATTATCGTTATCTTCTGCACGGGTGCCGAGTGCGACTGCATCGCCGCAACGAGCGCATGACCTATCTCATGGTAGGCGACAACCTTCTTTTCGTCATCCGAGAGCACGGCGTTCTTCTTCTGATAGCCCGCAATGACAGTTTCGATGCTCTCCTCGAGGTCTGCCTCGGTGACTACCGTGCGGTTGTTTCTGACCGCACGCAGAGCCGCCTCGTTTATAATATTGGCAAGCTCCGCGCCCGATGCGCCGGATGCCATTCGTGCTATCGTGTGGAAGTTAACGTCATCCGCAGTCTTTATCTTCTTTGCGTGGACTTTCAGTATCGCTTCGCGTCCCGCAAGGTCGGGCAGCTCAACGGGCACGCGCCTGTCGAAGCGGCCGGGGCGGGTGAGCGCGGGGTCGAGCGTCTCGGGGCGGTTCGTCGCCGCGAGAATGATAACTCCGATGTTCTCCTGGAAGCCGTCCATCTCGGTGAGCAGCTGATTCAAGGTCTGCTCGCGTTCGTCGTTGGAGCTGAGCTGACCGTCGCGCTTCTTGCCTATGGCGTCGATTTCATCGATAAACACTATGCAGGGAGCTTTTTCTTTTGCCTGGCTGAAAAGATCCCTGACCTTTGAAGCGCCCATGCCGACGAACATCTCGACAAATTCCGAGCCGGACATCGAGAAAAACGGCACGTTAGCTTCGCCCGCAACAGCCTTTGCGAGCATGGTTTTACCCGTTCCGGGAGGGCCGACGAGCAGTACGCCCTTGGGCATGGACGCGCCGACGTCGGAATATTTTTTCGGGTTGTGGAGATAGTCGACTATCTCTGCAAGGCTCTCCTTAGCCTCGTCCTCGCCCGCAACGTCGCTGAAATGTATTCCCTGCGTCGAGGGGACATAGACCTTTGCGTTGCTCTTGCCGAAGCCGAACGCCAGGGAGTCCTTGCCGCCCGCCTGCTCCATCAGCTTCTTTGCCATATACTGGCCGAGTCCGATGAAAATCAGCAGCGGGAGCACGAAGGTCAGCAGGAAGCTGACAATGGGCGAGGTTGTGGTTTCGATATCCTTCGAAAACTTCGCACCCGAGTCGTAGAGCCGCTGGGTCAGCGTCGGGTCGTTCATCGCGCCGGTCTTGTAGATTACTTTTTCATTGTCCTTTTCGGTGAAGATTATCTGATCGTTCTTGACCTCGACATTTCCGATTTTTTTCTGCTCTATCATGCTCATGAATGTGCCGTAGTCAACTTCGACTACCCTCGCTTTTATAAGCAGGGGAGACACAATAACATTGAAGAGCACGATGACAAGTAGCGCAATGCCGTAATAGAAAATCAGAGGCTTCTTCGGGGACTTTACTTCCTTCATTTTCCGCACCTTCCTTTTAGGCTTGATGTTGCCTGAAAATACTTATTAATTATACGCCTTTGTCAATATGAGTGTCAATATAATTTAAGAAAAACAGCAAAAAGGGTCGCCCGAGAGGCGCACCCCGTAAGGAAGTGCGCCTCAGTTATATTGCCTGCGGCAGTTTAACCGGCGAATATAATATCACGAAAGCCGGCAGACTTTCATTTCACTTTCCGAAAGAAAAATATCACTCCGGATAAAGCCCGGAATATCACTTTTGTCCATAGGGACAGAGAGCTTCGGATTTGTCACCAAAATCCCTTGTGTATTCTTTTTGGAATAGTACAAAAAGAAGGCGGCACAAATTCCGTGCTGCCTTCTTCCTATGGAGCCTCTCTTAAAGCAACCCCTTTTCAGTCGATTATTTTATGTTTGAAACAGGCGATTTCAGCATTATCTTCGCCGTGAATATTTTTCCGTCCGGGCATTCGAACGACACCTGACCGCCGTATTTTTCGACTATGTGACCTATGCGCTCGGCGCGCTCGCTTTTCTTTATATTGGGCGCTCCGTCCGTGCTGTTGCTGACGTTCAGCACAACATAGACCTCGTTGAAGCTGCTGATATTTATGTCAATAAAGCGCTCGTCGGATCTGACGGCCTGCTTGTACGCACCGTGAAGAATGTTGTCGAGCAGAACGGTGAGGTCGCTGTCCGAAAGAAACGAAAAGTCGATACTGCGAACATCGCAGCTGAATTTTACCTCCGAATTTGCGCACAGGTGTGCGTATCTGCTGATTATTACGTTCGCAAGCTTGTTGTCGCTGAATTGCTTCACGGCGCCCATCGCGCCCGAATCGTATACCGAATCGACATAGCTGCTTATGCGCTCGCATTCTCCGCCCTGCGAGAGCTGTTTTATCGTGCGAAGCCGACCCTTCATGTCGTGAATGAGAATGTCGCGCAGGTCATACTGGTGCTCGAGTTCGGCATAGTATTCTCTGTTCATTCTCTGCCTCTGTATCTCGAGGCTCGATTCCGTGGCTTCCGCGAAGTTTTCGATTTCCTTTCTGTGCACAAGGCAAATTGCTACCGTAAGCGCGGGCAGGGCAACGGATATCAGCGCAAAAAACATATTGCAGCCCGTCGAAAACGCGAGCCCCGCAATAACCGCGGCGCAGACGAGCGAGAGAGCGGTCAGCAGTACGAAATATGCGAAGGTGCCCCTGCGGTGCTTCGATACTGCATAGGCAAAGGTGAAGTACAGTGTGCCGGAGGATATCCCGAGCAGAGAAGCCGCGCTTTCGGAGGCCGGAGCGCCGAAAATTTTCGGAACGGCGAAAAGCACGGCGAGCGCGGACACAGCCGCAAAAGCTTCGAGCAGCGCGGAATGAAGCAGAGCCTGCTTCATATTTGTTCGGTATATGATAAGCGCGGCGCAAAGACTGCACGCAAACATAAAAGCGACATTTAATGTGGCAAGTCCCGCAAAGCTAAGAGCAAACTGAACGGCCGCCGCCGCAGGAAAAACAATTCCCAAAGCGCGCGGGCGTTTTAGCTCAAATCGGCTCGAAAAATAAACATATGCGGCGAATTGTCCGAGAGCGCAGGCGGAAAAATTATACAGTGCGTCCATCATAATATACCTCCCGCAAAGTTGAAGAAAGCCTTCTTGAAGGCGGGATATTTGCGCTGGGACATATACACACTGATCGTCTCGCCGTCGCCCTTTCTGAGCGTTACGCTGTCTTTTGAAAAGTCGATGACGTTTTGCAAATTGACTATGTAGCTCGCGTGCGAATATATGAAGCAGTCCGGCTGACCGGTCTTGGCTATCCAGTCCTTGAGCCTGACTGCGGTTGCATATTCGGCGTCTTTGGTCACGAGCAATGCGCCGTAACGTCTGTTTTCGATATAAAGTATGTCCTTTGTCTTTATCTTCTTTACTATATCGTGAGTTTCGAGAATTATCGTCTTGCTCAGCGTTCGGTATTCCTGAACCGCCTCGGAAAGATTTTTGTTGAAGCGGTTGACATCGATGGGCTTTGACAGATATCTGAAAACGTTTATGCGCATCGCATCGTCGAGATATCGCGGGAACGAGGTCAGAACGATTATTAGCACATCGGGATTTTGCTTCTTGAGCTCTGCGGCGAGCTCGAGCCCGCTCATGTCGGGCATTTCGATATCGATAAATGCAATGTCGTATTTATGCCGACCGTCAAGTATAAACTTTCCCGATTGGCGGCAATCTATGTTGAAGCCGGCCGAATTTTCCCTTTCCCATGAGCACAGCAGCTTTTTTACCTGCTCGACTATTTCCGCGCTGTCGTCGCAGACAAGTATATCAATCAAAAGAATCACGCTCCTGCAAATATTATAGCATATTTTGCCGAAAAAGCAAACAGAAAAAGCGTGAAATGCCGTTAAGCATTATTGTTTACAGAGTGTCGGTCACACCCCGAATAAAATTTTGCGGCCTCGGCAAATTAAAGCTCCTGAAAACATCGTTTTTGCCAAAAAACTCATCGTTTTTGCAAAAATTCCCACTTTCGGCTCCGAATACGTTAAAATTAAGCTGACCTCAAAAAGAGGCATGAATTTCGAATCTTACCTCCAAATATACTCCTATAAAGAAAGCGGACAAGGCACAGACCCTGTCCGCTTTCTTTATTATTCATTCACCACATTTATCGGTTCGCCCTTGACGAACGCTCTGAGGTTTTCTTCGACTATTCCGACGAGCCTCGTCCTCGTCTCGAATCCCGCCCATGCGATGTGCGGGGTTATCAGGCAGTTATCGCATTTGAGCAGCGGATTATCCTTTTTCGGCGGCTCGGTCGAGAGAACGTCCACTCCCGCGCCCGCTATCCTGCCGGAGTGCAGTGCGTCGGCGAGCGCCTGCTCGTCAACAACTGGGCCGCGCGAGGTGTTTATCAGAAATGCGCTCGGCTTCATCTTCTCTATGAACCGTGCGTTCACCATTCCCGTCGTCTGCGGGGTCAGCGGACAGTGGAGGGTCACAAAATCGGACTTTTCGAGCAGCTCGTCTGTTTCGACAAATCTCACTTCACCGTCGCGGTCTCCGACTTTCGCGGAGCGCGAGTTTGCGAGCACGTTCATGCCGAAAGCTTCCGCTATTTTGGCTGCCGCCTTTCCTATCTTGCCGTAGCCTATTATGCCCAAGGTCTTGCCCTGAAGCTCCGTGAGCGGGGATTTCCAGAAGCAGAAATGCGGGCAGCTGCTCCATTCGCCTGCGTGCACCGCCTCGCTGTGCAGAGCGACGCGGTTTGTGTGCTCGAGGATGAAAGCGAACACGAGCTGAGCCACCGCCGAGGTGCTGTAGCAAGGCACATTAGAGACCGGTATACCCCTTTTGCGCGCAAAATCAACGTCCACAACATTGAAGCCTGTGCTCAGCAGGGTGATGAACTTCAGCTCCGGCAGAGCGGCTATAGTCTCCGCGTCTATGGGAGTTTTGTTGGTTATGATAATATCGCAGCCGGCTGCGCGCTCGACTATCTTCTCCTTGGGTGTGCGGTCGTAGACCGTGTAGGTGCCGAATTCGTTGAGAAAATCCCAGCTGAGATCTCCGGGGTTTGTCGTGTAGCCGTCAAGAATTACTATTTTCATTCTGTGTTTCCTTTCCGTTATTTTTTGCGTTGAGTATCGACGCGCAGCAGTAGAGCGCGGCGCAGAAAACCTGCGGCATAATATCTCCGACCAGCCAGAGCCTGCGCTTGTCGGCATATTCAATGCTCTCGCCGAGTAATATTTTCAGCGTGTAGGCGAGCAGGAACTTTTTATCGAGATTGTTCGCCACCATTTTCAGCAGGTCGAGGCTCAAGCCCTTGTCGAGCTTTTCGCTCAGCTCGTCTATCTTCGTGCCGTATTCCTCGGTAATGAGCGCCGTGGCACTTTCGTTTATGAGCTTGTCGAGGCTTGCGACGGTGTACTCCTCACGCGTGCTTATGCCGAAGATATCGGCGGCGGTCTCCGCGCAGTAGAGGACGTTGGAGTTGAACTCGAACGGTCTGTCGTCATATCCGCGCAGGAAGCTCAGTACGCTCTCGCGCCCGCTTTTCTCTATCCTGCCCGCGCTCGGAAGCCCCGAGAAAACAGCGTCGAATTTCTTCGCGCAGTAGGGCTCGAACGGAGCAATCTTGTATTTTTCGTATTTCTTGAACGCATAGTAATAACCGTCGAGCAAATCGAAAGCCTTATATGCGTCGAGCTCGCCCTGGCGGATATTTCCGCGCGACATATCGCCGTCAAACATCAGCATTCCGCCGAAGACGTCGTTGAGCGGCTTCTTGCTGCTGATGTATTTGAACGAGACATTGTCCGCCTCGCCGAATTTCGCGCCGGGGTTCTTGCCGATGTTGACGACAACAATGTCGTCCGCGCCCGCTTCAATGGCCATTTTGACGGGCATATTGTCGGAATATCCGCCGTCGACAAAAGAGGAATCTCCGATTTTATACGACTTCATGAACGGGAACGCAGCCGCGCTCGCGAGCACGTAGTCTGCGGCCTTGCCCTCCGGGATATCCTCGATAAATACTTCAACGGGCTTTATCTTCGGAAACATCGTCGTAACCAGTCCGAAGCGTATGGGCGAGGTGCGAAGCTTTTCCTCGTCCATGAGCGACTTAACGCGCTCCTGTAGCGGGGTATAGTCCGCGCCGCCCTTGAAAATAGCCTCTTTTGCGAGTTCCTTTATGTATTCTTCACGGTCGGGGTTTTCTTCGTCGGACATATTGACGAAATTCTGAAACACGCTGTCCATGCTCATGTTTTCCCAGATGTCGAGCGCCGCGTCGAAGTTGTTGAGCGCCATGAGTGCGCCGTTGAGCGCGCCGACCGATGTGCCGACAACTATGTCGGGGGTGAAGCCCATCTGCCGAAGCACCTTCCACACGCCTATCTGATAGCCGCCTTTAGCTCCGCCGCCGCTTAGAACAACAGCCCTCTTGCCCATGAAAATTCCTCCTGTTGTGATGTAATGACGATATTTTTATCCGTTCTTACGGATTATGATATTATTATATCATAATGCGGGCATATGTTAAAGATATTTGCGTTAAATTTATACTGTTTGAGTTGAAAAGATTTGAAATATGTTATACAATTATATGTAAACTTTTTTTGAGGTGAAGGCTTGAAAAAGCATTGGACACGAAGCGGCATAATGAATGCCGCGGGCTTAGCGCTCCTTATATCCGCTGCGGCCGTATCGGTGGTGGTCTATCTGTTGAGATACGATCAGCTGTGGCTCTGGTATAAGGCCTATCAGGAAAAGCTGCTCGAGGCTGAGCAGTTTATACAGTCGCTCGGCGTAAGCTGGAAGTTTGTGCTCGCTATGCTGGCTGTATTCTTTGTGCGTACCTTTGTCCCGTTTTTGGCAGTCTCGGCTATCTGCGTTTTTACAGGCGCCGTTCTGCCGTCCTATTGGGCTATGGCGGTCAACTTTCTCGGTATCATCATGATGATGACCATAAAATATTTCGAGGGAAAACGCTTCGGTAGCGGCAACGCGTGGAAGATGATCAGCCGAAACGAGCGGGCGCGTAGGATAATCGAGAACTCGGGCAAGGTCAACAAGGCTCTGCTCTTTGCCCTGCGTCTCATCCCCGGATTTCCTCTCGGGAGCGTCAGCCGAATTTACGGCTCACTGAAGTTCCCGTATTGGCAGTTCATTCTGCTCTCCGCGGCAGGCTTTGCGCCGAAGCTGCTGTCCTATACTTTCATGGGTACAAATGTGTTCGACCCTCTCTCCAAGGCGTTCCTTGTGCCCCTGGTGATAGTGCTGACCATAAGCGGAGTGTCTCTGCTGTGCGTCAACCTCATATGGCTTTTAGTTGAAAAGAGCGTTTCAAGCTCAAAGAAAAATAAAGATAATTAATATCACGGAAACGAGGTAGGTTTATGTATACCACAGATGTTTTGAAAAAGAGAATGAACGACGGCGCCTATGACGCAGAGCTGACGAAGCTCTATCCCGCGGGCACAATCGATGCCCAGAGAAAGCGCTATTGTCGCGTTATCGGCGAGTTCGAGGAGTTCTACGGAGAGGGCCGCGAGGCGGGACTCTTCAGCGCACCCGGCAGAACCGAAATAGGCGGAAATCACACCGATCATAACCACGGCCGAGTGCTCGCCGCGAGCGTCAACCTCGACGCTATAGCCGTCGCCGCAAAGAGCGAGGGCACCGTAGTCAACGTCAAGAGCGAGGGCTACGCCATGGACACAGTGGATATCAGCGACCTTAAGCCGCATGAAAAGGAGTTCGGCAAGTCGAGAGCCCTTGTGCGCGGCGTATGCTCTGAGTTTAAGCGCCGCGGCTACAACGTCGGCGCATTTGACGCAACTACTGCCTCCGATGTGCTCTCCGGCTCGGGACTTTCGTCCTCAGCGGCGTTTGAGGTCTTACTCGGAACTATAGTAAACCATCTGTTTAACGACGGAAAGGTCAGCGACGTTGAAATAGCGCAGATAGCGCAGGCGGCGGAGAACAAATTCTTCGGCAAGCCCTGCGGTCTGCTCGACCAGATGACAAGCTCCGTCGGCTCGTTTGTCGAGATAGATTTCGCCGACCCCGCAAAGCCCGTTATCGAGAAGGTTAACTTCGATTTTGCCTCCTGCGGCTATGCCCTGTGCATAGTGGACACCGGCGGAAGCCACTCCGACCTCACCGACGAGTACGCCGCCGTGCGCAAGGAGATGGAGAGCGTTGCGGCATATCTCGGCAAGAGCGTTCTGCGCGATGTTGATGAGAGCGAGTTTATGAAGAATATCGCCGATATCCGTTCCTCCTGCGGAGACAGAGCCGTGCTTCGCGCCATGCATTTCTACGGCGACAATGCCCGAGTCGAAAAGCAGGCGGCCGCGCTCAGGGCGGGAGACTTCGAAACCTTTATGAAATATATAATCGAGAGCGGCCGCTCCTCTTATATGTATAACCAGAATGTCTATTCGTGCAAGAAGGCAGCCGAGCAGCCGGTTTCACTCGCGCTGTCGCTTAGCGAAAAGCTCCTTGACGGCTACGGCGCGTGGAGAGTCCACGGCGGCGGCTTCGCGGGAACAATTCAGGCCTTTGTACCGCTCAATAAGCTTGATGAGTACAAAGACCTGATGGAAAGAGTATTCGGTTCGGGTTCGTGCTATGTTCTCTCGGTTCGCCCGGTGGGCGGCGTAGAGCTGTAATTTATCCTATTGATGAGCCTCAGGATTGCTCCTGGGGCTCAATGCCGGGATAGAGGACTTCGTGAATGTCGTGCTTGATGTTCGCCCAGTTTACTATCAGAACCTCAATGCCGTTTATCTTTGTCAGCGGGGTCTTGTTTCTGGGTATAATAGCCTCGGTGACGGGCCACTTGAGATATCCCGCGTAGGTCGTTGCCTGCCCGATTATTTCGCTCTTTGTAAAGTCTGTGCTTACGAGCGGGAGGACTTGGTCGAGGAATTTTGTGCCTTTGCTCAGCAGAGTGGAGTAGCTTTCTGTCGAGTACATCTTCTTGAACTTTGTGAATATGGACAGGAGAATGGTTCTCTGACGCTCGGTTCTCGCTCGGTCGCTGTCTATATCGCGCAGACGGGCATATTCCAGAGCCTCGTTGCCGTTGAGATGATATGTTCCGGCGCCGTTTATTACGGTGCCGTTCTGACGAAGTATCGGAGCAAGAGCGTTTATCTCCGCCTCCGTCAGCGCGATATCCACTCCGCCGAGCGCATCAATGGCCTTGATAAAGCCGTTGAAGTCTATGCTCACATAGTGGTCGATTCTTATCTTGTAGTTCTGCTCTATAGTGTCAATGAGCAGCTTCGCTCCGCCGTAGGCGTGCGCCGCGTTGAGTCGGGCGTTGCCGTGGCCGGGAATTGAGACATAAGTGGCTCTCGAAAGGGAGACGAGCTTTATGTCGTTTTTAAGCTTGTTTATCGAGACGATTATTACGGAGTCGGCGCGGGGATAATATTTTGACCCCTTGCCGAGATCGCGTCCTATGAGCAGGATATTTATGATATTGTCGTTATACCACATACGCGGATCGTCTATATTCTCGGATATATCCTTGTCCGCCTCGGGGTCGGAGATGTTCTCGGTGAGCTCGGGATTTATCTCCTTGGTCTCCTCCTCGTAGTTGACCTTACTCAGATAGTGGTTGAACGTGATTATTCCCGCAGTCAGCGGAATCGCTATGACGAGAAGAACTACGCCCAATATAATCAGAACTCTGTTCTTCATCTTTTGCTTTTTACGGCGGCTGCGGTGATGGTGGTGATGGTGATGATGCGACTGACTCATTGCTATCTCTCCAATACTCTACTTATTTTGCCATTTATTATAATACTCTATATTCTCGTAATTTTCAACTCAAAAATAGAGAGGAAGATGTAATTTGCTCAAAAATAAAGATTTAAAAGCCGTAGTTTTGGCGCTCGCCGCCGCAAACGGTACCTCGGGCAACGAAAACGAGGCGGCTTTGCTTGCAAAATCCATGCTCGAGGAGTATATGCCCGCGCATATCGACGTGCTCGGCAGCGTCTGCGGAGACACGGGCGGCGACGGAGTGCATATCCTGCTCGACGCGCATATTGACAGAATCGGAATGACGGTTACCGCCGTTGACGACAGCGGCTTTATAAAATTTGCGCGTGTGGGCGGAATTGACGCGCGCGTCCTCGCCGCGGAGCAGGTCACCGTTTGGGGTGACGAGCCTCTTTTCGGCGTTATAATCTCGACCCCGCCGCACCTCGCCTCCGGCGACGATGACAAAAAGGCGAAGAAAACAGACGACCTCGCCATAGACGTGGGAATGACCGTCGACGAGGTCAAAAAAATCGTGCGCCCCGGAATGCGGATTACAGTCAACAGCACTCCGAAAGAGCTGCTCGGCGAGAGGGTCAGCTGCGCCGCGCTCGATGACAGAGCGGGCGTTGCGGCGATACTGCGCTGCCTTGAGCTGCTTAAAGGCAAAAATCACGGCTGCCGCATAAGCGTGCTGTTCTCGTCTCAGGAGGAGACGGGCGGCAGCGGCGCGATAGCCGGCGGCTTTGCGGCCGCTCCCGATGAGGCAATAGCCGTTGACGTGAGCTTCGCCATGGCTCCCGGACTCAAAAAGGAGAAGTGCGGAAAGCTCGGCGGCGGCGCAATGATAGGCTTCTCGCCCTCGCTCGATTATTCTATGTCCCGCACCCTTGAGCGCATCGCCGACGAAAACGGCATAGCGCGCCAGAGCGAGATTATGAGCGGGAGTACGGGCACCAACGCCGACGGTATTCAGACGGCGGGAAGCGGCGTTCGCATGGGACTTATCTCCATTCCGCAGAGAAATATGCACACGGCGGCCGAGATAGTAGACCTCAACGATATCGAATCGGTCGCAAGGCTCATGGCGGCATATATAATCGAAAGGGGGCGCGCATAATGCTTGAACTGCTCGAAAAGCTCTGCTCGATAGGCGGCGTATCCGGCAGGGAGGATAAGGTGCGCGAGTTCATAATCTCCGAGATAGACGGCTTTGCCGATTGGCGCGTCGATCCTCTCGGCAATCTTATCGTGCACAAAAAAGGAAAGAACCCCGCGAAGAACAAAGTCATGTTTGACGCCCATATGGACGAGGTCGGCATGATAGTCACCTATATAACCGACGAGGGTATGCTGAAATTTTCGGCAGTCGGCGGTATCGACCCGCGCGTGTATCTCGGCAGGAGCGTTAAGGTCGGGGACAGAGGAATAAGCGGCGTTATCGGCCTGAAGCCTATTCATATGCTCTCAAAAGAAGAAGAGCTTGATATGCCCAAGGGCGACGAGATGTATATAGATATCGGCGCGGAGTCGGCGGACGAGGCGCGCGAATATGTCTCTTTGGGCGATACGGTCGTGTTCGATTCGGGAATAAGACAGTTCGGCGACGGCTTCGTTCAGGGCAGGGCGCTCGATGACAGAATGGGCTGCGCCGTGATGATAGAGCTGATAAAGAGCGAGCTCGAGTACGACGCGGACTTCTCGTTCAGCGTTCAGGAGGAGATAGGCACGCGCGGCGCACAGACCGCGGCTTTCTCCGTAAGGCCCGATTACGCCATAGTCCTTGAGACTACCACAGCCGCGGATATCCCCGGAGTCGAAGGCGAAAAGCGCGTCTGCGCGCTGGGCGAGGGCGCGGTAGTCGGTTTTATGGACAGGGGAACTATCTATGACAGCGCACTCTATGAGCTTGCGTTTAAAAAAGCCGAGGAAAACGGCATAAAGATACAGACAAAGACTATGGTCGCCGGCGGAAACGACGCAAGGACCATCCATGTCAGCGCGGGCGGAGTCAGGACGCTTGCGATTTCGCTCCCGTGCAGATATCTCCATTCGCCCTCCTGCGTGATAAAGCTCAGCGACGGAGACGAGGTTCTCCGCCTTGCAAGGGTTATGCTCGAGGAGCTTGCCGATGCTTAAACAGGCTAAGGAAAAACAGCTTTCGGACTTTTGCCGCCGCGATGCGTTCGGCACGAAGATATCCGGATATTTTAAAACCTATTCGGACGGTTTCCCGGGAGTTCGCTTCTGGATTCAGGAAAACGGCGGAAATGCCGTCACCGCCGCAGTTTGCCGCGCCTATGACAGCGTGGTTCTGAGTGCCGCGCCCGAAGCCGATTTCGAGGAGCTTTTGCAGTTTCTCCGCATGATAGGCTTCTCGACGCTCTCGTGCGAGGAGAGCGTGTGCAAAAGGCTCGGACTTTCGCCGACTCGAAGCGGCAACATAGTGCGCTTCGAGCGCCTTTTGCGCCCTCTGCGCGGCGAGGCTGCGATGCCGAGATACCCGGATTTGCGCGAGGTTTATTCGCTGCTCACAGCATCGGGCTTTGACCGTCTCGGTGAGCGAAACGAGTGGATAGCCGATGTGTCAAGGCGCATGAATGCCGGGGCGGCTCGGTGGAGCGTGATATATGGCGGCGAAAAGCTCGCCGCCTGCGCCTGTGCGCTGTTTGTCGTCGATTCCGCGGTGTTTTTAGGCTGCGTTGCGGCGCGTGAGGATATGCGCGGCAGGGGACTCGGAAGCGAGGCGGTGCTGACGCTCGCCGACAGGTATGCATCCGAGGGCAGGAGAGCCGAGCTCTTCTGCAAGGACGGCAGCATAGTTGAGTTTTATAAAAAATCGGGCTTCGCGCCCGTCGGCAGATGGGCCGAATACGATTCAGAACAGGAAATATAACATGGAACAGACATTTTTTAAATTTGACGACAAGATACTTAAAGCCTCCGAAAGAGCTCTCGAGCGCGCCGAACACAGCTTCTCGCGCATAGAGAGAAACACGGAATACAATCAGCAGAAGGTGCTCTCCGCTTTTATAGAAAACAGGGTCAGCGAGAGCCACTTCACCGAGACCACCGGCTACGGCTACGGCGACCGAGGACGCGAGACGCTCGATAAGGTTTTTGCAAGCGCATTCGGCGCCGAGGCGGCGCTCGTGCGTCACAGCTTCGCCTGCGGCACACATACGCTCGGCGTTGCTCTCTTCGGGCTTCTGCGCCCAGGCGATACAATGCTCAGCGTCACGGGGCAGCCCTATGACACGATTCATCCCGTTATCGGCATAAAAGGCGAGGGCATGGGCTCGCTCAGGGACTTCGGCGTGAAGTACGAGCAGGTTGACCTCAATTCGGACGGTGAGCCCGATATCCCCGCGATAACCGAGGCGGTGAAGGCAAAACAGCCAAAGATAGTATATATCCAGCGTTCGCGCGGCTATACTCTGCGTCCTAGCCTTTCGGTAGAGAAGATAGCGGAGATATCAAAGGCCGTCAAGAGCGTGTCGGATTCCATAGTTTTTGTCGATAACTGCTACGGCGAGTTTGTCCAGCGCGTCGAGCCCGTGCAGGTCGGCGCGGATATAATGGCGGGCTCGCTCATAAAGAACGCCGGCGGCGGAATAGCCAAAAACGGCGGCTACATAGCGGGTAAGGCGGATCTCGTTGAAAAATGCGCCTACAGAGCCACCGTACCCGGCCTCGGCAGAGAGGTCGGCGCGTCGCTCGGTCAGAACAGAGAGCTGTTCATGGGCATATTCAACTCGCCCCATATAGTCGGTGAGGCGCTCAAGACCGCAGTATTTGCCGCCGCGCTCTTTGAGGAATTCGGTTTTGCCGTCACCCCGACGAGCGGCGAGGAGCGTTTCGACATCATTCAGACCGTTCTTTTGAGAACGCCCGAGGCACTTATCGCCTTCTGTCAGGGAATGCAGGCGGGCGCGCCGGTCGATTCGTTCGTCGTGCCCGAGCCGTGGGATATGCCCGGCTATGACAGTCAGGTAATTATGGCGGCGGGCGCGTTCACCATGGGCTCGTCCATTGAGCTTTCTGCGGATGCTCCGCTGAGAGAGCCCTATGCCGCATGGATGCAGGGCGGCTTCAATTTCCACAGCGCCAAGACGGGCGTTATGCTCGCGGCACAGGCTATGCACGACAGGGGACTTATCTGATGAGTGATTTTAAAGGAATAACCCGCGATACGCTTTTTCTCATGCAGTTGAACCGCTTCAACGATTCGAAGGCGTTCTATGAGGAGAACAAAGAGAAGATAAAGGCGGATATGACGGTGCCTATGCGCCAGATAGCGGCGGCGTTCGGCGATATGATGCTGAAAATCGATCCGTTTATGAACACCGTGCCCACAAAGATGGTGTCAAGGGTGCGCCGCGATACGCGCTACACCCATGACAAGCACCTCTACCGCGAGAATATGTGGATAATGTTCATGCGCCCGAAAAAAGAGTGGCGTATGTATCCGTGTATGTGGTTCGAGGTCACGCCGAGCGCGTGGTCGTGCGGAGTCGGCACGTTCGAGACCTCGGCGGACTACATGGAGGTTTTCAGGGAGCATCTGCGAAATGACCCGCAGGGCTTCAAAAAGGCCGCGAGATCGGCGCTCGGCACGGAAGCAGTGCTCGACGCCGAGTGCTACAAGCGCCCGAAACCCGGCTGCCCCGCAGGGCTCGAGGATTTCTATAACGCGAAATATTTCTATTTTATATTTTCCTCCGACGAGCTCTCCGCGATAGAGAGCGACGAGATAATAACCCGCCTTGAGGGTATATATAAAAAATTCGCGCCGATGTACAAATTCCTGCGCGATGTTTCGGACGACTATTTTAAAACGCATCAGTGATGAATGAAAGGAGCTTCGATATGAGCCTTAACCCCGAAGATTACAAGGAGCCGAGATGTCTGAGCTGCACAGACTTCTATTATCCGGACGAAAACGCCAATGTGACTCCGATACCCGTTGACCGCGTGGTGGACAGGCTCGATATCCTGCTCTCCCATAACGATATGCCCGCGGCTCGCAGGCATCTGGAATATTGGCTCTCCGAGGCGCGCATGGGCGGCGATAAGCGCGGCGAGCTTGCGGTGCTCAACGAGCTTATGGGGCTCTACCGCAAAATGGGCTTGAAGGACAAAGCGTTTGAGAGCGCGGAAAAGGCGGATGAGCTTGTAAAAAATTTATCTCTCGGCGGCTCGATAACCGCCGCCACGGTCAGCCTCAATGCAGCCACCGTCTGCGAGGCGTTCGACCGCCCGCATGAGGCTCTCGAGCGCTACGGCGAGGCGAAGAGCATATATGAGGACTTTCTGGAGCCCACGGATTCGCGCCTCGGCGGACTCTATAACAATATGGCGCTCGCGTGCGTGTCGCTCAAGGAATACGACCGCGCGAGGGAGCTCTATCAAAAGGCGATTGAGGTCATGAGCGCATTGCCGGGCGGCAAGCCCGAGACGGCGATAACCTATCTCAATCTCGCAAACGCCGCAGAGGCGCAGCAGGGGCTTGAAAATGCTGACGGGTTTATCTCCGACTGCCTGCAAACGGCGGAGGAGCTTCTGCTCGACGTGTCAAACGCGCAGGACGGCAACTACGCCTTCGTCTGCGAAAAATGTGCCCCCACTTTTGAATATTACGGCTGGTTTATGACAGCCGAAGAACTGAAAAGGAGGTCGGACGGGATATATGAAAGGACTTGAGCTTTCAAAAAGGTTTTATGAAACCTACGGCGCGCCGATGCTTAGCGAGAAGTTCCCCGAGCTTGAGGATAAGCTGGCCATAGGTCTTGTCGGCGACGGCTCGGAGTGCTTCGGCTATGACGACGATATCTCGCGCGACCATGATTTTGAACCGGGCTTCTGCATTTTTGTTCCGGATGATATCGACAGCCGCACGGAGTTTCGGCTCGAGCGCGCCTATGCGAAGCTCCCCAAGAGCTTTGAGGGTGTGGACAGGCTTAAAATAAGCCCCGTCGGCGGCAGCCGCCACGGAGTGATAAAAACGGGCGACTTCTATTTGGCAAAAACCGGCTCGCGCACGGGCTTTACTACCCTTGAGCAGTGGATGACCGTGCCCGACAGCTGCCTTGCCGCGGCGACAAACGGCGAGGTTTTCCGCGACGGTCTCGGCGAGTTTTCGCGCATACGTCGGGCTTTTCTCGATATGCCGCAGGATGTCCGGCTGAAGAAGCTTGCGGGTCATCTGATAATGGCGGCGCAGGCGGGACAGTATAATTTCAAGCGCTGTATGTCCCACGGCGAGACGGGCGGCGCTCAGCTCTCCATGATAGAGTTTGCCGATCACGCCATGTCTGCGGTGTTCCTGCTCAACAGAAAATACCGTCCGTTTTATAAATGGACGTTCAGAGCCATGCGCGAGCTTGAAAAGCTCTCGGAGCTTGCCGATACATTTGAATTTCTTATATCGTCGGACAATGAGCCCGCGACCGCGTCTGCAAAGGCCGACATAGTCGAGGACATAGCCTCGATGATAATAACAGAGCTTCAAAATCAGGGGCTGACGGATGCCGTATGCGGCGACCTCGAAAAGCACGCCTATTCCGTCAACGACAAAATAGCCTCCGCGAAGCTCAGAACAGTGCATATTATGGCGGGAGTGTGATTTTATGACAAAGACAAATGCAATGCGAATGCTCGACAGAGCGAAGATAAAATACGAGGTACTCGAATATGACTACGACGAGAGCGATTTAAGCGGAGTCCATGCGGCGGCCGCGCTCTCGCTCGACCCGAAGCAGGTATTTAAAACCCTTGTCACGCGCGGGGGAAAGAGCGGACTTTTTGTGTTCTGCATCCCCGTCGGCGCGGAGCTCGATCTCAAAAAGAGTGCTAAATGCGCGGGAGTCAAGAGCCTTGAGATGATCCACGTCAAGGAGCTTATTTCATTGACGGGCTATATGCGCGGCGGCTGCTCGCCGATAGGCATGAAAAAGCAGTATCCGACGTTTATAGACTCGACCGCAGCCGATTACGAAAAGATATATGTCAGCGCAGGTCAGCGCGGACTCCAGCTCTGCCTCAACCCGAAGGAGCTTGCCGCTTTTGTCAAAGCGGATTTTTGCGATGTCACTGCCGACTGACTTTATAAATAACCGATCATTCAAAAAAGCACCTTATTGTGCTTGACGGGAGTAAAAAACAGCTGTTCGGTATGTTATACTCATTTTACAGATACTTTATCGGGGACATATATGGCAGAGTTTAGGGACGGAAAACTGAAAATAGACTCGAAACGGTCCGCGTTGGAGGCGTTGCTTGACATTTCCATCGTCGCAATGCTCACCGTTCTGTTTGCGTTTAACAAGCAGGTAGAGGGAGAGAACTATATCTACTACATCACCTTTTTTGCGGTAATAGGTCTAAGTTTTCTTGTGAGTATACTCGGCAGAGCCACCGTCTCCGTGAAGCTGCCGACGATATGGTACGGCGTGTTCATCGTTCTCTGCGCGCTCTCATCGGTCTGGGCTCTCTATGACCCGAATTTATCCTTGAGATATATCTCGAGAATGGTTCAGGTCTTGTTCATATGCTTCTGCATTACCCTCTATATAAAAACGCGCGAGGATTTTGAGCGCTTTACAATGCTCTTTACGGCGGCTGTAATGATAATGATTTTTTCCGTATTTGTCAGAACGCCGTATGCCCTGTGGTTTTCTGGCTTCTTCGGGCGCATAAACAACGAAAATGTTACGGGCAACAACATAAACACGCTCGCTTATATCTGCGTCGTCGCCGTGGCGATATCGTTTTGCAAGGCATACTATTATAAGAAACGCGCCTACTATCTCTGCACGGCGTTTGAGCTGCTCTATATAGTTCTCTCGTCGTCGAGAAAAGCTCTTTTTATCGTGGCGTTTTTGCTCTTTGCCATGCTGATATTCTATGTCAACAAGCGCTTTTATCTTTTGAGGCTTGCTCTGATGATTGCTGCTGCCGTCGGCATCGCAATAGCGTTTTTGAAGGTTCCGGCGCTCTATAACGCGGCGGGCTTCAGGCTCGAAAAAATGCTGAATTATATTGTCAATAACGATACCATGGCCGACGGAAGTCTTGCGCTGCGAAAGGGCTTCGGCGAGATATCCTCGCAGATATTCTATTCTCATCCGATTATCGGTATCGGACTTGCCAATAACGCTCATCCGATAGAACAGGCCTACGGGCTTTCCGTCTATGCTCACAATAACTATCTCGAGCTGGCGTCGGGACTCGGAATCGTCGGACTGATAACATATTATTGGTATTATATATATCTTCTTGTCGGCTTGGGCCGCAGAGCCTATAGGGGCGAGAGACTCTGTGTTACGATGTTTCTTCTGCTTGCGGCAACGGCCGTGGGCGAGACTGCGATAGTCTCGTATTACGATTACAATGTTCAAATTATGCTGACTCTGTGCTTCTGCGCGATGAAGCTCAAGGACGAAAAAAAGAAAACATATATGAATCTTGAATGAGGGTGCGTCTGTTATGAAAATCGCCGTTGCGGGCGTGGGCTATGTGGGACTTGTTACCGCAGTCACTCTTGCCGATATCGGGCACGATGTAATATGCCTCGATATAGACAAAAACAAACTGAAAATGCTCAATGAGGGAGTCTCTCCCATCTATGAATACGGTCTCGAGGAACTTATGCACAAAAACCGCGAGCGTCTCACATTTACGGACGATGTGACGAGGTACGCCGAGGCGCAGGTCATTATTATAGGCGTCGGAACTCCCGAAAAAGAGGACGGCTCCGCCGACCTCGGTGCGGTGTTCGCCGTTGCGGACAGTGTGGCCGACAATTGCAGCGACGAAACGGTTGTGGTCGTCAAATCGACCGTGCCCATAGGCACCTGCGAGAGCGTGCGCCGCAGAATAAGCGAGCGCCGCCCCGGACTTCGCTTCTACGTTGTTTCGAACCCCGAGTTTCTATCCCAGGGCACGGCGGTCAGAGATACCTTCAATGCCGACAGAATAGTTGTCGGCGCGGACGACGAACAGGCTTTCGGGATTGTCGAAAGAATGTACGCGCCGCTCGAGCTGCCGATAGTCCGCGTCGGCGTGCGAAGCTCCGAGATGATAAAATATGCCTCGAACGACTTCCTCGCGCTGAAAATCTCTTATATAAATGAGATAGCCAATTTCTGCGAGATAGTCGGGGCGGATATTGAAGAAGTCGCGCAGGGTATGGGAATGGACAGAAGAATAGGCTCGAAGTTCCTCAATGCCGGAATAGGCTACGGCGGCAGCTGCTTCCCGAAGGACACAAAGGCGCTAAATTTCCAAAGCGACCACGCCGGAGTGAAGCTCAAGACAGTGAAGGCGGCTATAGACGTCAACCGCGAGCAGAGGACAAGGCTTATCGACAAGGCACGCAGATTTTTCCCTAATTTCAGAGACGTGCGCGTGGCGATAATAGGGCTCACCTTCAAGCCCGGTACGGACGATTTGCGCGAAGCGCCCGCAAAGCAGAATATAGACATACTTCTCAACGAGGGCGCGGACGTAGTCGCGTGGGATCCTCTCGGCGCGGACAATTTCAAGAGCTGCTATCCCGAGTGCAAAATTAAATTTGCCTCGGATATAGACGAAGCCTTGACAGACGCGGATGTTTGCTTCATAATGACTGAATGGGTGCAGATAGTTGAATATCCGCTCGACAACTACAAAAAATATATGAAGAAGCCTCTTGTTTTCGACGGCAGGAATTGCTACAGGCTTTCCGATGTCGAAAAGAGCGAAATGTTCTACGATTCAATAGGAAGAAGGATAGTCGATACTCTCTTATGAGATTTGATAAATTGGGGGATAAGTGATTGAACAGGATAGTTAAAAAGGATACCGACAGCGACGGAGTGGAAATAAACATAATGTATGTGTTCGGCCTTCTTATCAGGAGGCTTTGGCTGCTGATGCTCGTCGGGCTGATAGTCGGCGCGTCCTGTGCCGGGATAACCAAGCTCGTCGAGGAGCCGACTTATACATCGAGTATGACCTTTATCGTCAACAACAAGTCCGAGAAGGATCTCTCGTCCTCGGGGGACAATTCCGTCTCCTATAACGATATGTCCGCCTCCGCTTATATGGCGAATACCTTCGTCCATCTTATGACGGGGCGCACCATGTGCAATGCCATTGCCGCCGAGTGCAAGGCTTATCCCAAGACCGCGGATGAAGTTGAGGAGATGATAGCCGCGTCCCGCAAGACGGACAGCAGCATTATCGATATGACCGTCACCGCCGGCTCGCCCGAGGAGGCCTATGAGCTTGCGCAGGCCGTCAAGGATACATATAAGGATGTCGTTCAGGTCTATTCGGGCGGAAGCATTCATCTCTGCGATATGCCCGAGCTCCCGACGGAGCCGGACAAGTCCGTCGGTATTACTCGCAACGCCATTATCGGCGCACTTGCGGGCGCGGTCATCTGCGCGCTCATTATAATAATCAGGGATTCCGCGCGCAATACCGTCAGAAGCCAGGAGGATATCCAGAACAAGCTCCAGCTCAATGTTATCGGTGAGGTGTCGCAGGTGCCCGGCGGCGAGCGCTTCTATAAGAAGTCCGCCCACGGAGACAGGGAACTGCTGATAACCGACAAGGCCTGCGGCTTCGCGTTTATCGAGACCTATAAGGCGATGCGCACGAAGCTCGAGCTCCTCAACGGCAGACGCGGCTACAAGAGCTTTGTTATTTCGAGCGCAGGAGCCAACGAGGGAAAGACGACGGTCGCCGTCAACCTCTCTCTCGCTCTCGCACAAAACGGTTATTCCGTCCTGCTCATTGACGCAGACCTCAGAAAGCCGTCCGTGCTCAAGAATCTCGGTATAACAAATATTTCAGGCAACGGTATAGCCGATGTTGTCGGCAGGGTTAAAAATTCGAGTGATGCAATAAAATATATTGAAAAGTATAAGATTTTTGTTCTTGCGGGCGATGAGTGCATAGCGGATCCGACCGAGGTGCTCTCGAACGCCAAGACGGGCGAATTTATCGCGGCGGCAAAGGAGAAGTTCGACTATATCATTATCGATACGCCTCCCGCCGGAATAGTCGCGGACGCAGCTATCTGCGCCAAATATACGGATTCGTCAATCTTCGTTATCCGTGAGGACAGGTTCCCCGTGCCCGCGATACTCGAGGCTGTCAGCGACCTCACTCAGGGCGGCACCGACCTTGCCGGCTGCGTCTACAATATCTCGACCGACCGCAGCAGGGGCGGCTACGACAGCTATTCCGTCTCGCGCCGCAGATACGGCTACGGTTACGGCAGGCATTACGGCTACGGCTACGGCAAGCACTACGGTTACGGCTACGGCTACGGCGGTCATGCCGGCTCGCGTGACAAGAAAGACAAATAAACAAAAAATTATCGACCTTCGGTTTACGAATCGAAGGTCGATTTTTTATCTTTTCGGCACTCCCTGCGGGAACATCAGCTTTTTCAGATCGCCCGCGCTCTTATCGCGCTGAGCCTCGGATATCGCCCCGTGCTCAAAGAGCGTGTCGAGCATTTTTATCTGTCGCTCATAGAGGTCTAATTTGTCTCCGCCCTTTCTCTGCGGCTGAACGCTCATGCCTGAACACCTCTTATCGTCGGCGCATAGAAGTCAAACAGCTCGCGCGCGACCTCGAGCGTGTCCTCCTCGGAGGGCTGCTCGGGCTTGTAGGTCGAGAGCCACTTGTTCTCGAATTTTTCAACGCTCCTGTAGAAAGACGTTCCGTCAAAGTCCTCGCGGTCGTTGTGGCGGCGCTTTGTGGCTGTAAATGTGCATTTGCGCTTTTTGAAATCTATCGCCATCTGCTCAAAGAACGAATACCAGCGCGGAAGATACAGGGTCTTTATCATGCCGCCCCACTCCTTCCATGCGTAGTCGTAGAGCTGCGACGAACGCGCGGGACCCCAAATGGTCAGCATATAGAGCTCATTTAGCTCGAAATTCTGTCTGTCCTTGTCGGTGCAGGCGTAGGCGTTTGCCTGCCTCACGTGCTCGCCGAGCGTCAGCTCCGGGCGGGTCATGAGCAGCCTGTCAACGTCCTCAAGCAGGCGCACGAAAGCGTTGACGCTCTTTTCGAACAGGGCGATGTTCTTGCTGTCGAATGCGCGGATGCTGCTCTTGTAGAGCTCTTTTGCGTAGTTGCTGAGCACCTGGCGCGTCAGGTCGCAGACATCGAAACGGTAGCCGTCCGTGTCGGCGTGCTGAGCCTTGAGCAGGTTTTCGAGCGCGTCAAGCAGCTTTTTGTTGTCGTATCTCAGCTCGAATACATCATTCGGAGCGGTGTGGCGCTGCTCGTATGCGGGGCGGGCGCAGATTATCGACGCGGTCTCGCGCCCCGTGCAGCTCTTGCTGTAGCAGGTCTCATGCATACCCTTGACCGCCTCAAAGAGGCACTCCTCGTCGCTGCCGTAGCGGCGGCGGGCGTAGGCCTTGAGCCACGGGTCAAGCTCGGGTCTGTCGCTTCGCGTGAGCATATCCGAGGCGAGATCGAAATAGAGCGGGTTTTGGAAGATACCCTCCATGAAAAGTCCCGTGCCGACTATGTTCGGATATTTCTCTTTTTCTTTCATAAATTTATTTTCGGCGAGGGCGTCTATCGAGCCGTGGAGAGTATTTCTGTCGCCGAAGTTGTTGAGTGTGCCGCTGATGAAATTATATCCCCAGAAGCCGTCGGTCGCTTCGCATTTGCTGCCGTCAATGTCGAGAATGAGGAGCTTGTCTTTGTCGACTGCCTTGACTATCTGCTCGCGCAGTGACCATGCCTGCATGACCCAGACGGCCTGCGAGTCGAACGACGTGTACAGCTCCGAAATAGCCTTTCCGACGTTTTGAAGATATTTGTCACCCTTTATCGGGGGCTTGTTCTCGTGGAACGGATCGCAAGCGTAGTAGTGGTGCGCGCCGAAGAGCTGGCGCTGCTTTTCGAGCAGAGCGAGCCCGAATTTTTTGAAATTCCTGTCGAGCGGGTCTATCTGATAGGTCACGGGGAAGCCGCACCACGACGGGACATTGTAGGCGTTTGTGCGCGGAAGCACGCGGAGGATAGTTGACGGCACCTGACCCGAGCAGCCCTGCTGAATCGGGGTCATGCCGAGCTCAAGCTCGCGGTTGATTATCTTCTTTCCGAGCTCGAGGCGCTTGTCAACATATCCCTTGTCCGTCAGGCTGAAATAGCTGTCGAGATTGCCCATGAGCTGCCACGGGAAATATGCCGGGCCGCTTATGAAATTCAACGCGCCGTCGTCCGTGTAGCCGAGGTCGCGCAGGGTATAAAAGAGCACCGCCTCGTAGCCGACTATGCTCAGCGGCATATTTATTCCGCGCATAGCCATATAGTCTATCTCGCGCTCCCAGCGCTCCCAATCCCACCAGCGGGCGGAATACGAAAACGTGCAGTAGTTCATGTAGGCGCGTTTATCCTGCTCGATTATGCGAACGGTCTTGCCTTTTGGCAGGGGAGCGTCGGTGATATTGCCTATCCTGTCGTTGCCGCAGTGCGCAAGGTTTACATTGCAGCAGTCCTTCAGGTATCTGTAATATGCCATGGCAAGGCTTATCTTGCAGTCTCCGCGCAGAACTATTTTGCCGTCGCGGGCTTCTATTTCGTAAAAGCTCTTGCCCTCGCGCCTGTCCTCAATTTCGAGCGCGAATCTGTCGGCTATTTCCGGTGTGTTTCTTTTAATCAGCTCTTGCATCGGTTTGTCCTCCGGCTTCTTAGTTTATTCTGTATTTTTAAGCGTATTTTCACGCTGAAAAGTCGATTTGTTGAATTAGCGGCGGGGCTGTTATGTTATAATCTAATGCGATCGAATTTTTTTGAAGGTGATACCATGAAAAGTAAAATGACCTCAAAGGGCAGGGCGATGACCGCCGCAGTCTGCGCTCTCTCGTGCGCCCTTATAATCCTCGGCGCATTCATAAAGATACCCCTGCCGATGATATCGATAACACTGCAGCTCGAATTTGTTCTGCTCTCGGCTATGCTCCTCGGCGCGTGGCGCTCGGGGCTGAGCGTCGCGGCATATATAATTCTCGGTCTCTGCGGAGTGCCCGTGTTCACCTACGGCGGCGGAATCGCCTGCGTGCTGAAGCCGTCGTTCGGTTTCATAATCGGCTTTCTTGTCGCGGCCGTAGTCACGGGATACATAGTCGAGCATCTTAAAGAGCGCACATTTTGGAAGCTCTTTTTGGCCGCTATGGTCGGCACAGTGATAATATATGTTATCGGCACCGTGTATTTCTATTTTGTCACCCGACTGTATCTCAACACATATCCGGGCTTTATGAAAATGATGAGCGCTTGCGTGTTCACGACTTTCCCGAAGGATGCCGTATTCTGTCTGCTGCTCGCGTTTATAGCAAAGCGAGTCTATCCCGCCATAAGAAAGTATATCACCTGCTGACTACCGAGTAGCCCAGCGTGATTTCGGCGGTGTTGCCGAGACTGTCCGTGTCCGTCTCAACAGCCTTGAGATAGATGAACAGACACTCCTGCCCGCTGCGCGACTGCCAGTCGGCGAGGCGCACCGCGGTGCGAAATATTGAAACGGGTCTGCCGTTTGGCGAGACAGCCGAATTGACGCGCTCAAATCGCGTTTCGGGCACAGCAAAGGTTTTGATAAAAGCCGCTTCCTCGCAGCTTCCGGGCTGCGGCGCGAAGCGGCTGTTTTTCATTGTCCAAAGGGCAAGGCTGTGCGTGAGCTGGCGCTCGTCCATCAGAGAAAGCATAACTCCGAGCCTCCGTGCCTTATGGCTTTTATACTTTTGAATATATCTCCCGCGTGACCTTTTTCATCTCGTCGAGCTGCCTCTCCATGTCCTCGACGAGCTTGAACTGCGTGCGGGAACGGACGAGGTTGTGTTCGGGATATTCGGTGCGGAAATAAGTGTCTCCGTTGAGATAGTCGCCGAGGAAGCGCATTCCGCATTCGAGCGTCATAAGCTTCGAGGAGAAGGGAAGATACTCTATCTCCGCGTCGGTCAGGCTCTTGCCCGCAGCCGAAAGGTAGCCCTCGGTGTAGACTTTATAGAGCTCAATGTCGAAGCTCACCTTGCCGAGATCCTTCTCGTCCTCTGCGGCGGTGCTTGCGCCGAAGCGGATGCTGTCGCCGAAATCGTAGAGCGAAAGACCGGGCATGACGGTGTCGAGGTCGATAACGCAGATGCCCTCGTCCGTCTTGTTGTCAAACATGACGTTGTTGAGCTTCGTGTCGTTGTGTGTGACTCTCAGCGGGAGCTCGCCGCGCTCGAGCATATCTACGAGAATGCCCGTGTCGCTCTCGCGCGAGAGAACGAAGTCTATCTCCTTGCGCACGCCCGCCGCGCGTCCCTTGAGGTCGTCGCCGACTGCCTTTTTGAAGTCGGCGAAGCGGGAGCGGGTGTTGTGGAAGTTCGGGATAGTCTCGTGCAGGGTGTTGCTCGGATAGTCCGCGAGCAGGCACTGGAAGGTGCCGAAAGCTTTTGCGGCGTTATAGAATGTTTTCGGGTCTTCGATGGACTGGCAGGCGTGCGCGTCGGTGATGAAGTTATAGCATCTCCAGCATTCGCCGTCGTCCGTTCTGAAGTAGGGCTTGCCCTCTTTTGTGAAGAACACGTTGAGACATTCGCGCTCCGGATCGCCGCCGCGCTCGATAACGATGTTGCGAAGATACGCGGTGACTCCGACGATGTTCTCCATAAGCTCGTCCGGATTCTTGAAAACATTCGTGTTTATCAGCTGAACAAGGTAGCTTACATCGCTGCCGTCGGCATTTTTGAAGTCAACGACAAAAGTGTTGTTTATGTGGCCGTCGTTTGAAACACGGTAGCCCGTATATTCTCCCTCAAAACCGAATTCATCGATTATCTGCTGCAGAGGAAAGGGAGTGTTCTGCGTTTGCATCTGTATCACCTTTTGATTATTTTGATAGTTCCGAACTTTTCGGGATTGTGAAAACCGAGCGAGGCGCTGCCGACGGGGAAGAGTGCACCGTAGTGCGGGGTCGGCGAATCGTCGGCGCATTTGTAGAAGTTGCCGCGAATCTCGCCCTCCTTGACCGAGAACTCGCAGCCGTAGAGCGCCGATATCAGGCTCTCCGGGATAAAGAGCTCAGCGTGCCAGCCTTTAGCGTCAGGGTAAACTCCCGCGCTCACGCGCGGAGTCTCGGCGGTCAGCTCCTTTATAAATACGCGTCCGTTTCTCTCGGCTCCGAACTGCGACAGATATGCGCCGTTCGGATTTATCTCGAAGTTTATGTACTCGCGGCGACCCTCGACGGGCGCTATGAAAACCTCGAGACAGCTGTCGGTATATACCGGATCGTCGCGCCGAGTGTATCTCGCCAGCACGGGGAATTCCGAGCTCTCGAGAAAGGCGCAGAAGCCCTCATTTTTTACCGCGCAGAACCGCACGGAGCTTTCGGGGCGCGAATATCCGTCTTTTTCCCAGTGGAAGGAGCTTATCTCAAACCGGGGGATAAGCTCCTTCTCCGGTAAACTGTCAAATATAAAAGTGTTGCAGCCGTTCATATCAGAGCTTCTCGACAATAGCCTTGGTGTCTCTGGCTATAAGCAGCTCCTCGTTGGTGGGCAGAACAAAGACGCGGACCTTTGAATCCGGGGTCGAAAGCTCGCCCTCCTTGCCTTTTCTGAGCTCGAGGTTCTTCTCGCTGTCTATCTTCACGCCGAGATAAGTCAGATGGTTGCAGACATCCTCGCGCAGGTCGCAGGTGTTCTCGCCGATACCGCCGGTGAAAACAATCGCGTCAACGCCGTCCATGGCGGCGACATATGCGCCTATAAACTTGCGGATCTGATAGCGCTGAATGCTTCTTGCAAGAGCGGCTCTCTTGTTGCCTGCCTCTGCGGCGGCGAGAACGTCTCTGTCGTCGCTCGATATGCCGGAGATGCCGAGAACGCCGGACTTCTTATTGAGAATTTCGGCGGTCTCCGCGGGGGTCCAGCCCTCTTTCTCCTGAAGATAGGTGATAGCCGAGGGATCAACTCCGCCGCAGCGCGAGCCCATGATAAAGCCGTCGAGGGGAGTAAGACCCATGCTCGTGTCAATAACCTTGCCGTCCTTTATGGCGGTTATCGAGGAACCGTTGCCGAGGTGGCAGGTGATGAGCTTTATGTCCTTGAGGTCAACGCCCATGACTTCCGCGCAGCGTGCGCTGACAAAGCGATGCGAGGTGCCATGGAAGCCGTAGCGGCGGACCTTGTACTTCTCATAGTACTCATAGGGCAGCGGGAAAAGGAATGCCTCGGGGGGCATGGTCGAATGGAAAGCGTTGTCGAAAACAACAACTTCCGGAACATCCTCGCCGAAGACCTCGCGGCAGGCGCGGATGCCCTGAATGTGAGCGGCGTTGTGCAGTGGCGCAAGGTCACACAGGCTCTCAATGCCGGCGATAACGTCCTCGTCAACGAGCACGCTCTCTTTGAACAGAGAACCGCCCTGGACTATGCGGTGACCGATAGCGGAGATCTCGGAGAGGTCGTCGATGACCTTGTAGGTCGAAGTGAGAACCTTCTCGACCTCGAGGAAAGCCGCAGTGTGGTTCTTGAGCTCCACGCTGTATTTGAATTCTCTTCCGTCGAAGGTATTGCCGCTGATTTTACCGTCGATGCCGATACGCTCGCAGACGCCTTTTGCTATAAGCTTTTCGCCGTCCATGTCGATGAGCTGATATTTAAGCGAAGAGCTTCCGGCGTTGATAACAAGAATTTTCAAGAGTATTGCCTCCAAATAAAATATTTGCTTGCAAACAAGCTCGTTACTGATATATTATATATACTACAAGAGGATTTTTCAAGCGGTTCTTGCATAATTAACCCGTCTAATTGCGAAAAAAGGAGAGAAGACCGAAAAATGAGCACAGCAGGTATTGTTGCCGAATATAATCCGTTCCATAACGGTCACGCTTATCACATAACCCGAACCCGCGAAAACGGAGCTTCGGCGGTCGTTTGCGTGATGAGCAGTTGGTTTGTCCAGCGCGGGGAGACTGCGCTCATGCACCCGAACGCCCGCGCACGTATGGCGCTTATGAACGGCGCCGATTTGGTAGTGTCCCTCCCCGTACCGTGGGCGTGTGCCGCGGCGCAGACCTTTGCAAGGGGAGCGGTAGGTCTGCTCGATGCCATGGGCTGCGTGGACACTTTGAGCTTCGGCAGCGAGTGCGCCGACGTCGCTCTGCTCAGAGCCGCGTCCCGCGCCGTTGACGACTACACCGTGCGCGAAAGCCTGCGGGCAAACCTGCTCTCGGGAGTGAGCTTCGCCTCGGCGAGACAGCGCGCCGTTGAGGAGCTTGACACGCGAGTAGCGTCCGTGCTCTCGTCGCCCAACGACACGCTCGCCGTCGAATATATCCGCGCTATAGATAAGCTCAAGTCGGACTTAACCCCGTCCGCCGTCAGGCGCGAGGGAGCGGGTCACGACAGCGGCGAGGCGGTGAACTCCTTTGCGAGCGCTTCGCTCATACGCACCCGCGTGAGGGAGGGGGAGGACTTTGACGACCTCATGCCCGAAAATGCCGCCGCGATACTAAAGACAGAGATAGAAGCGGGCAGAGCGCCGGCCGATATCCGCGCCCTCGAAAAAGCTATCCTCGCCTGCCTGCGCGTCTCGACTCCGGAGAGAATAGCGGCGGTGCCGGACATCTCGGAGGGGCTCGAAAACCGCATATATTCCGCCTCACGCAGCGCATCCTCGCTCGAGGAGCTCTATTCGCTCACAAAGACGAAGCGCTATTCCCATGCGCGTATAAGGCGCGCCGTTGCGGCTCTTCTGCTCGGGATAGATGCGTCCGACTGCGAGGGCATACCGCCGTATATCAGAGTGCTCGGTTTCAATGCGATAGGCCGCGAAAAGCTCCGCGCCATGCGCTCGACCGCGAAGCTGCCGATAGTCATGCGAGCGGCGGATATAAAAAAATTGAACGACCGCGCGAAGCACATTTCCGCTATCGAGGAGCGCGCCGCCGACCTGTTTTCCCTCGCCCTGCCCTCAATAATGCCGTGCGGAGCGGAATGTACGGACGAGATATCGGTCATTTGACCGTTTCTTGAATAAAAACACAAGGAGATTTTGTTTGAAGTTTATCACAAAATCGTCGGAGAGTGTGCGCTGACCGGGAGGTCGGCAAATAAAACACACTCTGCCGTCCTCCCGCAGCTCAATCTTCGGGAGGAAAAATGAATCGCGAAAACAAACGCAAACAGTACGAAAAAGGTTATTACAAGACCCACGCCTGCAACGAAGCTTTTGTTTGCAGGGTGTGCGGACGCACGGCAGTGCCGCAGGGCGCGGGCAGCGAGCACAGAAATCACTGCCCGAATTGCCTCTCGAGCCTGCACGTCGATATCGAGCCGGGCGACAGAGCCGCGGACTGCGGGGGCATTATGGACCCCATAGCGGTCTGGGTGAGGAAAAACGGCGAGTGGGCGATAGTCCACCGCTGCCGCATATGCGGCGCTCTGTCCTCAAACCGCATCGCCGCGGACGATAACCCGATGAAGCTGATGAGCATGGCATTAAAGCCGCTGTGTTTCCCGCCGTTCCCGATAGAGCGCATAAGAGAGCTGACGGCGCTCATGGGCGGAGACGGGACGTTCGAATAACCCGAAAGAAAATAACGGAGTAGGTTTTGCCTGCTCCGTTATTTTTTATGCATATCAAAAACGGTGCAGCCCGAGTGAGCTGCACCGCCGTGCTTATTGATTTGTCGGAGACAATCAGTCGTTGTTTCCGTTATTCTTGCTTGCGCGTCTTTCGATAAGCTCGTTGAGGATTCTTGTGTGCTCCTTATCGGTGAGCGAATACTTGAGAGTGGGGATGGCGGAGAGCAGCATGCCGATTGCGGGCGGAATGGAAATAAGCAGGAACATCGCCATAGCATATTTTCCGTCGTTTGCCTCGTAGAAATGATACTTTCCTGCCGCCAGGTCGAGGTTAAGAGTCTCGATGTATTCGGCGGTGTAGTGAACAGCCGAATAAATGAAGCCGGAGATGAGCGAGGAAACGCCCATTGCAAGCTTGGTGATGAAGGACTGGCCGGAGAAGAACACGCCGTCGGTGCGAACGCCGTTCTTGTACTCCTCATAGTCAACGCAGTCTGCTATCATTATCGACTGGAGAATGTTTATCGAGCCCATTGCCCATGAAGCCGCGAACATCATAACAGCCATCAAAACGACATAAACCATGTTCTGCATAAGGTTGCCGCCGGCTATTTTATAGACGACAAAGATCATTGCATAGGGAACGGCGCCGGCGATTGAATAGAAATTGTAGAGCTGCTTTTTGCCGAACTTTTTGCTCATCTTGGGAGTGGCGGCAGTACCGATGAGCATACCGCCGAGAAGGCCGATAGCCATGACGAGAAGTTGAACGATTTTTATAATCTGAAGCTGGCCGTCAACAACAAGATTGGCAAGGTTGTTGTCGAAGAAGTAGTACATAACGAGCGACAGGCCGACGATCGAGAGAAGCATGATGGGGCTTCTGAGAATGCCCGAGATGAGGAGTCTTCTGAACGGATCGTTGGAGATCGCAATTTTGAAGTTCTCCTTCATGGTGTACTTCTTTTCGGACTGCTGAACTCTCTCTTTGACAGAGAAGCCGGAAAACTGGAAGAGAACAGTTGCGAATATCGTAAGGATAACGGCGATTATGATATAGGACATCTTGTCCGCATGAATAAGGTCAAGGCCTTTCTTCTCCTGGAACATGGGGGAGAGTGCCTTTCCGGCGAAGGTGATAAGCATACCGATAGCGCCGACGTTGGCGACGATACGGGCGAGCGAGAGAGCCTTTGCTCTGTCGTTCTCATCGTCGGTCATAAGCGAGGTTACACCCCAGAGCGGAATATCGCCGACGGTGTAGCACATACCCCAGAGAATATAGGAGATTGCCGCCCAGGCGATGATAAGAGCGTGCGCTGTGGGCGAGGTGTAGTCGGTGTACGTCTTGTTGCAGAATGTGAGAATGGTAATGATTCCTATCGGGATCGGGACGAACATGAGGTAGGGCTTGCACTTACCCCATTTTGTTCTGGTGTGGTCAACTATCGAACCCATCATCGGGTCATTGATAGCATCCCAAACGCGGGCGACGAAGAATATTACCGAGATGGCCATCGCCGGCAAAAAAATAATCGACTGCCAGTAGTACTGGAGTCCGCCTGCGATGATGTTGTAGATGATGTTCTGTCCTGCGAGACCTACTAAGTAACCTGTCAGCTCTTTGCCGGTGTAGGTGTTGTGCTTAATAGCTCCGCTCGGCGCCTTGTTTTTTCCTTTGCTCATTTCTACCTTCCTTTTGTGTGGTTTTTCGATACGGTTTTCATGTGCGAATTTATGTGTAAAATTTTACACATAATTTTAAAGGATTATACCATATGTAAAAAGGTTTTTCAAGTATACGGATATATTTAAGCAGGTTTCACAAAAGGGATGGCGGCAATTTGGTCAAAATACCGACACGTGTTGTTCGGTGTTCCCGAGACGAAACTTTAAGGACAAAAAACGTCTCCGCGCAGCCCGGCTGCGAAAAGTTTGTTCCGCAAAGAAAAATACCCCGTCCGAAAGAACGGGGTATTGGTGCACCTGACACTTTCAAATCCGAACCTAATGCCGACTTTTCAAGGTCGGCAAAGGTTATGGTTTCGGTTCCGTCTTTGAAGTTAAAGTTAATTACCATTCTGTCTTCAAATAAGAATACCGAATTTACAAAGTTATTTATCAAGCTTCTTCTGTGGTCGAGTTTCTTGGGGTTAAGCTTACGAAATTTGTAGAACCAATATAAAATCTCCTCACGGGACAATTTTGGCTGCGACATTTCCTCTTTCATAATCTTGATTGAAAGCTCGCTCTTTTCCGCTTCAAGTTCTTCCATTCGCTCCTTGGTGGTAGGTGTAATAATACCTTTTTCCATAGCGGTAATGAGATTGTTGATTGCAGTTAAAGTCTGTGCATATTGCTTTTGCAGTATAGGAAGAACGGTACTTTCCTTATTAAAGGTTTCAAGTGCCAGGTCAGTCAGATATTCAATGGTTTCATCATTCATAATGAGTTTGCGGATACTGTCAATTACCAAATCTTCAATCCAATCCTTTTTAACGGTCTTTTTATCACAACCCTTATGATTTTTAACGCTTACACATTTGTAATAACGATGCACAATTTTTGTCCTGCTTGTACCGCTCTCGCCAACCATAAGACATTGACATTTGCCGCAAAAAAGTTTTGTGGTCAAAAGATATTAAGAACATAACGAGTGCAGCAATAACAATTTCATTCATATTGCACTACCTCTGTAAATAATTGCTATTAGAAAATAAAAATTTTCTTTCTTTTGTTACTTTGACATTTTATGGTACCAATTGTCTTGTGCTTTTGCAGCAGTTACTTTTTCATCTTTATTGTCTATGCTGTTAATACTTGTAGCTTCATCTAATGCAAACATTAGTGAGTATTGACCATCAATTGTATCGAAAGAAATATATCCATCCTTAATTTTAATTGTATCAAGTTTGTATCCCATATCAGAGAAGGCTGATTTAATAATGGATAGTGCATTAGCAACATCTTCACTTATTTCAAGTATTTCACCGTTTCTTGAAGCGAAAGATAGCACAATGTCTTCTTTCGTATAGCCATCAATGCCAAGACAAATATAGTTATCGGTTGGGTTTTCTTCAATTATCGTTATCAAATATTTAATAACGATATTATAACTATCTATATTACTTTTTAAGCTACTATCCGCCATTTTTGTTTCATTTGAAGAATTGAAGAGTTGGGGCATATCAAACAAAGCTTTCATTTCTTCTTTATCTTGTGTTGATAGCGATTTGTCATTATAGAATTGTTCAATCAGAGCCTTGCTATTGCCGTCTAAAGTTTCGTTTTCTATAATACTGTTTTCATCTTCATATTGATTTTGTTCAAAAGAAATCGCTGTTATTGATGTTATTGATGTTATTGATATAATAATAACTAGCGATAAAGCGATTAAAACTATGATTCTTTTCATTGCTTTTTCCTCCTTATATAGTACCTGAAAAACTGACATCAAAAGACATTTTTGACACAAAAGGTTTATATGCTCCATTATACTCTTTAAAATGCTGAAGAATGTACCAGTCTCTGAATCCCTCATGAGTTCCACCATACTTATCAATATCTGGTTCATTTAAACCAAAATGATCATAAAGAGTAAAAGTTAAGGTGCAACTATATGATGAACCGTTACATGTGTATGATTTTACTATTATTTCATTTCCCCATAATCCATTAACACAAAAGGTGAGCCCCTTTATTTTGTCTGATGCTTTGTTAAAAACAGGTTGATTGATATTATTTGCTCGCATTTTTTGAACTAAAGGATTAGATGTTCTTGTAGAAGCCGTATATCGCAATTTATATATGTCCCCTTTATATGTGGATAAAAGGCTTTTAATTTGTCCTTTGACAGCGTTAACATAATTCGTTGTTGTTTCATGTTCTTTAGCAGCCGACGTCAATTTTGTATTTGAATAGGTTGATCCTGAACCACTCATAAACGTTGAAATCATATTTAATGCAACCTCTTATTTAATAGTTTTTGCAAATTCAACCGCTTCATCTAATTCCATGGGAATTTGAATGAAATAAACAGATAGACTGTCTCTGTAAGTTACCGCAGCAGAATCATCTTGCATAAAGCAATATATCGTTATGTTACCATTCTTTACTTCTTTTATTTCACTTGTAACATTAAGAAACTCCACATCTGGCACGATTTCATCCATACTATATTTCGTTATATTGAGACTACCAAGTTCATTTTTATATTTAAATGTGATATTGACTGTATTCGTGTATTCGCCTGACTCATATTCAATATTTGTTATTTCATATTCATCAGAGAAAATTGCTTCAGGTAAGAGAACTTTATCAAATCCGTTATCTGCAAGTTCTTTTGCAAGGTCTGTGTCAAGAAGTTGGTAATCTGCAGGCTCATCGTCGGTTTTATCAAAGTTTATACGAATATAATCATTATAAAGTTCAACCATACCGTCAAATATGTTCACATCAAAAATAACGGCAGATACCGACATCGTTCCGACCAACAACACTACGGCAGCAGCGACAATGGCAATAACTCGTCTGAATTTTATCTTTATATGTTTATCATTGGAATCACCGTTTCCTTCCTTAATATTGGCATCGGTTGCGTTGCTGTTAAGTTCGCTCAATTTATCTAAGCAATACTCAATAAGCTCCGTATCCATTTCTTCTTCGGGCTTTTCCATTTCGTCATCAATAATTTTACTGAGATTTTCTTCTAATGAACCATCAAGCTCTTTGTCATTGAGAAAGGCTAAAAACTCTTCATCAGTCAGCATTAATTTTTCCTCCTTCAATTATATAGTCTTGAAATTCTTGTTTTCTTACAAAAAAATTTATAAATTTTTATTCAACACTTCATCAATAATCATTTTTGCTTTCGTTTTTAATCTGAATATTTTTTGATAGATGTTATTTTCCGTTGTGTTATACTCTTCGGCAATTTGCGAAATGCTCTTTTTCAAAGTGTATCTGTCATATAACAGTTGCCGTTCACTTTCATTAAATTCATTTATTACTTTTTCTTTTAGTATCAGAATTTGGTCATCGTTAATCGTAAAAGACTCGTCAAATACAACTCCGGAATATGTATTATCGAGATTTTGTGAATCAAAAGGAACAATTTTTTCGGCATCTTTTTTCGCTTGCGAGTAAATATCTTTGATTTTATTGTTTGCAACTTTTGTAAGCCATGCTTTCGGATATTCAATTTTCTTTCCCTTGTGCAAAGCGTCTGCCAAATCAAGAAAGACCTCCTGGACACAATCGTCAATGTGATTGGGAAGACTTTGCAGTTTATATTCACACAATTTGCGAATATACGGCTCAAACTCATGCCACAAATCATTTACCGCTTTTTTGTTGTTTTTTAATTTCATTTATATGGTAGTCCTTCCTCTTTGTGTTTTTTACCCTATGTAAACACAATAAAAAGTTTAGAATCGATTTTCAATGACACGATTTTATCATTTAACAATATTATATCACATATCGTAACAGTTTTGTTATGCAGTTTTGCCTGATTTTTCTACTTTTTGGAAGATGTAATAATTTTTATAACCTTATAATACAAAACTCCGCCTACTAAGTCAAACTTAATTTGCGGAGTTTATATATTATTATTTAGTTTTTATGTTTATAAAAACAATCAAATCCTCGCCATTTTCAGAATGCTGTATCTTATCAACAATACAATTGAAGTTTTCAGTAAGTAAGCTCCAAAGTAAAGGCGAGAGCTTTTTGTCAATTTGAATGTTATATTTCACGCTCATACATATTTAGTCGAATGTGTGGATTTTTAAAAAAAAGAAATCAGGCAAGAGGAAATTCGAGAGTTGCTTGAAGATTGGTATTAACAGTGTAGTTGATACTTATTGAAAATGTAATTTCAAACTGATTTATATTTCAAATGACAGTGCTTTAATACCAGAAAAAGCTCCGCAAACACGGAGCTTTTTCTATGTAAAATCAAAAACAAACAAAAAATCCGAACCCGTTTCCTATTTGGAAAACTTGGTTCGGATTTTTCTGGTTTGGTGCCGGTGACCGGGGTCGAACCGGTACGGTGTCGCCACCACCGGATTTTGAGTCCGGCACGTCTGCCAATTCCATCACACCGGCGGGTATTCTGAACGCAAATATTATACACGATATCATTCCGAAAATCAAGATAATTTTCCGCGCCGGCGATTTATTTCAACACTCCGCCCGTAAATTGACCTTTTTGTGCAAACTATGGCAAAAGCAGAGAGCTTTTTGTTGAAATTAACGGTTGAGTATAATATAATAAACTCGGTATACTATATCGGAAATTTTGCGCTTCGGCGCACGGACGGAGGTGAGGCGGATGCACAAGGGCAGACTCGGTGTCGCTGTGCTCCTGCTTTTTGCCGCCGTTTTTTGCTTTTCTGGCTGTAATATAAAGTCGGACGAAAAGACTGTGTTTGTCCGCGATACGGACCCCGCCTATATTGACCTGCTCCGCGACATCGCGCCCGACTGCACCGTCCGCGACGGCAAAGGTCTCTCATCTCTGCTCTCGTCCGTTGACGGAGAGGATAAGGCGTTCGCCCTCTTTGACGTTCAGGCACGCGCCTCGAAAGACGCGGGGACGGGCGGAATTTGGTACGAGCATTTTGCCACCGCCGCCGTTATCGCCGTTGACCGCTCGCGCTTTGACGAGGAGATAAAAGGCTGGCGCGATCTCGAAAATATATCCTGTCCCGTGGGCTTTACGTCCCGGTATGAGCGGATGCTTTTTGCCGCCGTGTCCTACGGGCTTGAGAAGAATTATATGTCCGGCGAGGCGGTCGGACTGCTGCATAAGCTCAACAAAAGCGGAAGGCTGAGCTACGGCAAAATCGACGCCCCCGTCAATATCTGCTGGGATTACCAGGCTGCGCTTATGAAGCGCGAGGGAAAAAATATCGAAATAATAATCCCCTCCGAGGGCACTTTGCTCTACGGAGTCGGCGTCTTGTCGGGCTATGAGATGAAGTTTTCGCAGAATGCCGGGGATGCAATCGCCGCGGCGGGCTTCCGCGCCGACAAAGCTCAGGGCGAAAACTATCCGTCTCTGTCCGAATACGGGCGCGCCGAAAGGGTAGGCGATGCCGTAGAATTTGCGAGGCAGACGGAGAATTTTATCAGCGTTTTCAAACGCGGAGTGTTCAGAAGCCGTCTGTATTCCTCTGCGGAATCGTTTGAGCATAAGCTCTTGGGCGCGGCTGTCATAATGACGGCGATAATCTGGATGGGCTTTGCCCTGCGCAGAGTCCAGCGCAAGGATATCAGAATGCTTGTCCGCGCGCTCGGCGGCATGGTTATAGCCTGGATGCTCGTCTGTATTTTGAAATATCAGACGGACGGGAACCCCGTTATGGGGCGCTATCTCTGGTATGCTTATTATGTTTTTATGATGGGTCTTCCGCTTCTTATGCTTATTCTGTCTCTGATGACCGATTCCTCCGGGAATGTTCGGCAGCGCAAGATATTTGTCTGCTCGGGCTTTGCCGTCTATGCGGTTTTGCTTTTGACGGTGCTCACAAACGACCTGCACGGCTGGGTTTTTAAGTTTGAAGATATAAAAACCTTCAGCGGAGGCTATACATATAACTTCGGCTATTATCTTATTTTTGCCTTTGTCGTCGCGGTGGTGATTTTGTCAACCGCGATTTTGGTGCGAAAGGCCATGCGCGGCTTCAACCGTTCGAGGCTCGTTCTGCCGATACTCAGCGAGGTTCTTCTTTTCGTTTACTGCGCGGCATATGCCGCAGGCGTTCCCGTGGCGCGCGACAGCGATATAACAACCGTCTCGTGCATCTTTGCGCTCGCGTTTGCGGAGCTTGCGATGAGAACGGGACTTGTGCCCGTCAATCAAAAATATGCCGTGCTCTTTTCCAATTCACCCCTGAGAATGCAGATAATTGACTCCGAGGGCAATGCCGAGCTCAGCTCTGCCGGTGCTCGGCCGATATCGCGCGAGGATTGGGAAAAGCTCCGCGACGATATAAAGCATCCTCTTCTTCTGCACGGCGACACCCTGCTCTACGCCGACGGCATACCGGGCGGCATGATAGTTTGGCAGGAGAGTATCGCCGAGATACTCAATATGCAGCAGGAGATACGCGAAAACGTCTTGAAGCTGACCTCCGCAAACAAGCTCCTTGTCACGGAGCGCGAGAGCAAGTACAGGCTCGCCGCGGCGGAGGAAAACGTGCGCCTCATGGAGCTTTTAAACGCCGAGATGGAACGCCACCTCGAGCGCATGAACGATATGATAGACGGGCTTGAACGCTCGAACAGCAAGCAGCGGGACATCGCCCGGATAACTCTGCTGATGTGCTACATAAAGCGCAGATGCAGCCTGTTCTTCAAGGAGCAGGAGGGCGGGGATATGCCTGCGGAGGAGCTGGCCGTCTATATCGACGAGCTCTCCGAGTTCGCGTCCTACGCCGATATCAGAATAAGCACCGTCTGCACCGCAAAGGGCTCGCTGTCTCCGCGCTGCGGCAGCGTGATGTACGATTTCTTCTATTCCGTGCTTGATTCGTGCGCGGGTGAAGAAAATACGCTGCTCGAGCGTCTTGCAGATACAGACGGCATGACGGAGATGAAGCTGCTCCCCTCATCCTTTGACGGCGGCGAAGAGTTTATGAGCGACGAACTGAAAAAGGCGGTCGAGGGTGTCGGCGGCACAGTGTCGGTAAAGGACCTCGATGAGACTGCGGGCATCAGTCTGCGCGTGCCGAAGGGAGGGAAAGCGCCTTGATGTTTTTATACTCTCTCACGGAGCCCGCCAGAGTGCTCATATGTATGATATCCGTTTTCTGCGTCGGCTTTCAGACGGCTGCGTTCGTCTATACGGTGGTGCGCAGTACGTTCAGGGACAGAAAACGCACGGCCGCATATATTTCTCAGACAGCGGTCACGGCTCAGAGCTTGGTTATGCTCATTATCGTCGCGCGCGCTCAGCTGAACGCTTGGATGTTCCTGCCCGCGGGCAGCGAATATGAGGTGATGAGATACGGCGTGTTTGCGGCGGTTGCCGCGTCGTGCATAGCCGTAGCCTGTGTCAGCCGAGTCTATGATGTCCTGCTCTGTGCGGTCGTCTCGTCCGTCTCCCTGCCGTATATAGACCTCCTGCCGTACAAAGCGGCGGCGGTCATCTTCTGCGCGGCGGAGCTTCTGCTGATTGCCCGCGCGCTGCTGCTTATGCACGTGTGCCGCAGGGATATAAAAAACGAGCTGTCGCGCGATTCCGTCAAGCTCGCGCTCGATGAGCTCCATTCGGGTTTGCTTTTCTGCGAGCCGGACGGAAATATACTGCTTGTAAACGGGCGTATGCAGAGGCTCATGCAGGTGCTCTGCGGCGAGGTTTACAGGGACGGAAAGAAGTTCTACGAACGCCTGCTCTCGGGCGATGTCTCGGACAGCTGCAGCTCCAATGTTATCGACGGAAAGACCGTGTTTATCCTGCCCGACGGCAAGGTCTGGTTCTTCACAAGATGCGATATATATATTAAAAACAGACGCTATGTTCAGCTTTCGGCGGCGGATGTTACCGAGCAGTGGATGCTCACGAATGAGCTAAACGCCCAGCGCGCCATGCTTCAGAGCAGAGGTCTCGAGCTCAAGGAGATGATATCCGAGGTTCGGTTTCTCTGCCGCGAGGAGGAGATGCTGAGAATCCGCAGCCGCTTTCACGATATTTTGGGTCAGCGCCTCGCCCTGCTTTTCCGCAGCCTGCGCGAGGGCGAGGAGCCCGATGAGGAGCTTATTCGCAGATTCGCCTATGACCTGCCGGAGGAGCTCAGCGGCAGGGAGGCCGTGACTACCGCCGCCGACAGATTGGAGACTCTCTGCCGACTCATGCAGGAGATAGGCGTGACGCTTATTATAGACGGAAACCTGCCCGCAAAGGAGAGCCTTGCGTGGCTCGGTATGGATATAATAACCGAGGCGGTGACAAACTCCGTGCGCCACGGACTCGCGTCGGAGGTATACATATCTCTCGGACAGAGCGGCGGCAATTTCTCCATGAGGATAACCGACAACGGTATTCCGCCTAAGTCCGAGCCCGTCGAGGGCGGCGGACTCAGCTCGATACGAAGAAAAGTCGGGCTGTTTGACGGCAGCGTGAGAGTTGAAACGAAGCCCCGATTTGTCCTTTCAGTCTTTATTCCCGGAGGTGAAACCCTGTGACAAAAGTGCTGGTTGTCGATGACCACGAATCAATGCGCGAATCCCTTGAGCGCCTGTTTAACGAGAGCGGGGATTTCTGCGTTGTCGGCGGTATTTCCTGCGCCGACCATGCAGTGAGAATGTGCGGTGAGCTCTCGCCTGATATAGTCTTTATGGACGTCTGCACCGAGGGCGGCGCGTCGGGACTTCGCGCAACAAAAGAGGTGCGCGACGCCTTCCCGGATATAAAAGTGATAGTTATGACCGCCTTTGACGAGATATCCTATGCCCCGCGCGCAAAGGAGGCGGGCGCACACGCATTCATATATAAGAGCCGCAGCCTCTCCGAGTTCGAGCAGACCGCGCACGACGTTATGTCGGGCGGCGGATGCTTCCCCGAGCCGAAGATCATCCCCATGCCGCAGGGTGAAGCGCCGCTGACGGAGCGCGAAATGGAGATACTGCGCCTGATGTGCAAGCATATGACCAACAAGGAGATTGCCGCCGAGCTCTATATCAGCGAGGACACGGTGAAGTACCACAAGAAGAATATGCTCGCAAAAACAGGCTTCGCAAGGTCGGTCGATCTCGCTTTCTACATGATATCAAACGGGTGGATAAATCCGCTCTATTGACAATACTACCCGTTTCGGGTAGTGCGTATTCTTTTTTGTTTTGTTATAATCAAATCGGCGAAATATTTCGGTGAGTGTGCAATAAAATGAAACATCTGAAAAAGCTTACGCTCCTTCATTCAAACGATATGCACGGCGACTTTATGGCCAAGGAGGTCGATGACAGGCTTATCGGCGGGGTCTCCATGCTCTCGGGCTATGTCGGCAAGGTGCGCCGCGAGGAGCGAAATGTAGTCTATTCAATCTCCGGCGATATGTTCCGCGGTTCGCTCATAGACAGCGAGTACAAGGGACTGTCGACCGTTGAAATAATGAATATTTTAGCGCCCGATGTCGTGACCCTCGGCAACCACGAGGTGGATTACGGCATAGCGCATCTTTTATTTATAGAGCGCTGCGCAAAGTTCCCGATAATCAATGCGAATATATATCTGAAAAATAACGGCACGCGCCTTTTCAAATCCCACGAGATTCTCGAGATTGACGGCATGAAGGTGCTGTTTATCGGACTTCTTACCGAGCAGGTGCTCTCGCAAACAAAGCAGGATAAGCTCATCGGCTCGTTCCTCGATGTCTATGAGGCGGCGGCAGAGGTCGGAAAGATATGCAACAGCTATCAGTCCGTCGATATAGACTTTACGGTTCTCCTGACCCATATCGGCTTTGAGGCGGACAAGGAGCTTGCCGCGAATCTCGACCCGCGCTGGGGAGTCGATATTATAATCGGCGGCCACAGCCACACAATGCTCAGCGAGCCCACGGTAGTCGCCGGGATACCGATAGTTCAGGCGGCGAACGGCACCTCTCATATAGGCCGCTTTGATATCACGGTCGATACCGACGGCAATTGCATAGACAGCTACACCTGGCAGCTCGTTTCGATAAACGAGGACAACTGCGAGCGCGACCTTCAGTTAGAGCGGGTCATAGAAAAATATAAGAATCAGACGGATGTGAAATACAGTCGGGTAGTCACCCGCTTCAAAGAGGAATATTTTCATCGCAAACGCAACGAGGAGACGCAGATAGGGCGCATATTCAGCGATATTTTCAAGGATGCGCTCGGTCTGGATATAATGCTGCTCGGCTCGGGCAGTATCAGAAACGAGCAGTTAGGCCCTATAGTCCAGCTTCAGGATTTGGCGGAGATATTCCCGTATAAAAATGAAATAAAGCGCATATATCTGACCGGAGAACAGCTGCGCTCGGTGCTCATGTATATTCTGCGCGACGAGGCGCTCGACGGAAAAACGGAGTTCTACCAGCTCTCGCACGGACTCAGGGTCGTCTATTCCCGCTCGGAGAAGAAACTGCTCAATGTTGAGCTCAACGGAAAAGAGATCGAGCCAGAGCAGCTCGTCAGCGTAGGGCTCCAGGAATACGATATGATGAATATGGACAAATTCTTCGGCATAACGCGAGCCGAAGCGGAAAAAAACGGGAAGACAAAGACCGTCGCCACCTCATGCTTCGATGTGCTTGAGGAAAATTTGAGCGATATGGAGCTTGTCTCCGACCCTTCCGACCGCAGGCTTTTTGTTGTGCGGTAAAATTGCATATCCGAGCCTTTTCGCATTCTTCAATCAAAACTACTCCGAGGGGGTAGTGTGCTCGGACATTTTTTTTGATATTATATATGTGCAGTATTTGGGATGTATTTGAAGAAAGGGGAGACAAACCGTGAGAAAACGCGATTTCGGGGGCTTTATGCTCTGCTTTTTGATGAACCTCGTATTCAACCTCGGCTGGTCAGTGCCCGCGTGGATATTGCTTGCCGCCCATTTCATCCTTAAAATTTCCATATGGTGGTTCGCTTCGCTGCTCATAATATGGTTTTTTATCATATTGCTGCGCACTCTGCTCATCAGCTGGGCGGGTGACTGCGCGAGCGTGCGGGATGAGCCGAAAAAGAATCTGAATCCCTATTCCGCCTCGTCGTCGAGCTTCGGCAGGGCGGACAAAAAAGAAGAAACCCGTGAAAAGGAGGCTTGACCCCGTAGTGAAAAGAATGCTGATAACGGCAGCGGTTCTGTTGACGGCGGTTGCCCTTATGCTGTCGGCAGGCTGCGCTAAGGACAAAAAACCGACCCCCGAAACGTCGGACGGCACGACCGCAGAAGCGGCGATATCCTCGACCTCTTCCGAAAAAATGACGCTTCCGTCGAATATTTCGGAAACGGAGATAAAGCGCGGCGAGAAGTATGACATACCCTTGGATGAGGCGGTCAAACAGATGCGCGAATGCAGCAAGGGCTTCGCCGAATATGTCGATGCCGGCATGGCGATTTTGGATACGGGCGAGTATATGGAACAGGACGGAATCCGCTACAATATCTATGCCCTCGGCACAAGCGGCGAAGACAGCTTCGTGCGCGAGATAAATGTGTGCTTTAACCACCTTGACAGGGTGGTATATGAATATGACGCAATTTCCGACCTTTGGACTTTGCTGCCGTGAACGGAGGTTTGAAAATGAAGAAAAGCATTTCGGCAATCCTGTCGGTTCTTCTGGTCCTTGCCCTCGCCCTCACCCTTTTTGCCTGCGGTAAAACGGGCGATACCGATGAGATGACCGGCGACGGGGATATGCAGACTACCGAGGAAGTTATGACGGAGTACGATGTGACGAAGGATGCGTTTGAGCTCTCGCTCTATACCGATTCAAGCTCTGCGTCATACAGGGCTCTCGGCGACCCGGTGCAGATTTTTAAGACCGGGAGCGCGATTTATCCGAACGACAGGATACGCTTTGTCTCGAATGTTGACGGAGTCATCGTCACGCTCGTAAAGCTCAAGTATAACGAAGCCGATAACGAGATGGAGTCGGACGGTATCCTCTTCTCGGTGAAGGTCAAAAAGGGCGAGGTTTATGAGTTCGACGGCAGCCTTGCCGAGACTGTTCCCACCGCCGCCATAGAAGCCGAAAAGGGCGGCATGGCCGCGAGAAAAGTGCTCACATATGACGGACGCGACGGAAAAACCGATTATGTTTTGAAGAGCGAGCCGCTGCTCTTTGACGAAGCGGTAGGATAAACAGTCAAAAAGGGGAATCACCCCGCGAAATAATATAATATAATATTGCAAAGGAGTTTTATTTATGGGACTTATTAAAGCCGGTGTAGGCGCAGTCGGCGGCGTTCTTGCCGATCAGTGGAAGGAATTTTTCTATTGCGAGGCAATGCCGAAGGAGCTTCTTGTTACAAAAGGACAGAAGCGCGTAAGCGGCAGATCGTCAAACACAAAGGGCAGCGACAACATCATCACAAACGGCTCGGGTATAGCCGTTGCGGACGGACAGTGCATGATGATAGTCGAGCAGGGCAAGGTGGTCGAGTTCTGCGCGGAGCCCGGCGAGTTTACATATGATGCCTCCACGGAGCCCTCGATTTTCTCTGGCTCTCTCGGTGACAGCATTAAAAAGACATTCCAGACCATCGGTAAGCGTTTCACCTACGGCGGCGATACCGGAAAGGATCAGCGTGTCTATTATTTCAACACCAAGGAATTGATGGACAACAAGTTCGGCACTCCGAACCCGATTCCGTTCCGTGTCGTCGATTCGAAGATAGGCCTTGATATCGATGTCGCAGTCCGCTGCTCGGGCGTATATTCCTATAAGATAGACGACCCCATGCTCTTCTATACCAATGTCTGCGGCAATGTCGAGCAGGATTATACCCGCGAAGAGATAGACAATCAGCTCAAGACAGAGTTCATCAGCGCGCTTCAGCCCGCTTTTGCTCAGCTCTCCGACCTTGAGCTTCGCCCCAATCAGATAGTGGCTCACAACACCGAGCTTGAAACCGCTATGAACGCCGCCCTCTCCGCAAAGTGGAGCGAGCTGCGCGGACTCAAGGTCGTCACAATAGCCCTCGGCTCGGTCACTCTTCCCGAAGAGGATGCGGAGCTCATCAAGCAGGCTCAGCGTGCAGCTATCATGCGCGATCCCACCATGGCGGCGGCAACCCTTGTCGGCGCTCAGGCGGACGCCATGAAGACCGCGGCCGGCAACCAGGCAGGCGCAATGACCGGTTTTATGGGCATGGGCATGGCTATGAACGCAGGCGGAGGCATGAACGCCCAGAACCTGTTCGCCATGGGTCAGCAGCAACAGCAGCAGGCTCAGCAGCAGGCGGCGCAGCAGCCGACGGACGGCCCCGATATGGCGCGCTGGAAGTGCTCGTGCGGCAATATGGTGTCCGGTAACTTCTGCCCGAACTGCGGCGGAAAGAAGCCCGCTCCCGAGCCGGCTGCAGGCACTTGGAAATGTCAGTGCGGCGCTACCGCGACAGGCAAGTTCTGCCCCGAGTGCGGCTCCCCGAAGCCCGCTGACGCAAACGGCTGGACCTGCTCGTGCGGAGCCGTCAATAAGGGCAAGTTCTGCCAGAGCTGCGGAGCCAAAAAGCCCGAGGGAGCTCCTCTCTACCGTTGCGATAAGTGCGGCTGGGAGCCCGAGGATCCCTCCAATCCTCCGAAGTTCTGCCCCGAGTGCGGAGATATATTTGACGATAACGATAAAAAATAAGACAGCCGATGAAGGCGCTGCTCATAATTTTGATTCTGCTTTCGGCGCTCATATTGGGCGTTGCCATAGGCGTGCGGTGTCACCGCCGCTTAGCGAAAAAGCAAGCTTTGCCGAAAATCTCCGAGCTGCCACATATCCCCGAGGACGCTGTGCATAACAGCCTCAACCGGGGACAGAGGCGGGAGAGAATGTGTATGACGAAGCAGACAGTCTGCTTTGCGTAGGCCGGCTTCTGCCCGACAGCAGCGTTATTTTGATGAAATATAACGGCATTGGTGAAAAAGAGCTGTTTGAGCTGCTGAAATCGTTCTTATGATACGGTTTGCAGGCTGACAGCGCAAAACGGGTCGTTACTGCGACCGAAAAAATAACAGGAGGGAAACACTATGGGATTATTTGATAAGAAATATTGCGATATCTGCGGCGAGAAAATAGGACTTCTCGGAAACCGCAAGCTTGAAGACGGCAATCTCTGCAAGAACTGCGCCGCGAAGCTGTCTCCGTTCTTCAGCGAACGCCGCCGCTCGACGGTCGAGGATATCAAGCGTCAGCTCGCTTACCGCGAGGAAAACGAGAAGCTCGTCAGAAATTTTAACCCCGACGTGATGTTCGACGGGAGCAAAAAAGTGTATATCAGCACTGCCTCCGAGGCGTTTATCGTTACGGGAAGCTCGAATTGGCGCAGCGCCAATCCCGATATCATTAAGCTTTCGCAGGTTGTTGCGGTCGACACAAATATAAAAGAAAACAGGGAAGAGATATTCTTCGAGGATTCCGACGGAAACAGAAAGAGCTATCAGCCGCCCCGCTATGAGTGCGACTATGAGTTCGATGTGGTTATCCGCGTGAACTCCCCGTGGTTTGACAGTATCGAGCTTGAGATAAGCGACGGAAGCCGCCCCGACAGCCCGTATACCGACCTCTACCGCGAGTATGAGCGCAAGATGAACGAGCTCAAGGATATACTTCTGCGTCGTGATAACCGTTACCGCACATGGGACGGCGACGGCATGATGAATCGCACGGTATACGGCGGCGACAGACCGTCGAATCCCGCCCCCGGATATGCGGCAGCCCCCGCACCGGGATATGCAGCCGCCCCCGCGGCAGGTTATGCGGCAGCGACTTCGGCCGGATATGCGGCAGCCCCCGCGCCTCAGCAGCAGGCGGCAGCTTGGATGTGCCCGTCCTGCGGCGCACAGAATACAGGCAAATTCTGCGCAAACTGCGGCTCTCTGAAGCCCGCTTCGGTTAGCGGCTGCCCGAATTGCGGCTGGTCGCCCGCGCCCGGTCAGGCTATGCCCAAATTCTGCCCGGAATGCGGCAAGCCGCTCGCCTGATAAAGCAGTGGTAATCGGCGTCCCGAAAGGCGGAGGTTTAATGCGGCTCGATTCCCGCCCGATCCAAGCCTTTCGCGGCGCTGCAAAAAGCGAATAAACAAATCAGCTTGCCGAAAAAACGGCTTGACGGAAAGGGGAGATGAGCTTACGGCCGGCAGATCATTGCTTCGTGCCGAGAGAAAAAGACGGATAAAAGAAGCTTAAAGGCTTCGGAGCCGATATTAATGCGGCGGAGGATATCGGTTTTACGGCGTTTACGCAGGTGGGCTGTAAGATTTATCTTCGGCAAAAGAACCGCGCGCTTGTGTGTGTATCGCCGACTTGCGTAGCTGCAAATACAATGAACAGCTTTTGAAAACGGCAAAAAACAAAATACCGTTAGTTCGACTTTTCTTTATGTCGGTACCGAAAATTCCATGCGGCTTTTGCGGCGGTAAAAACATAAAGACGCTTGACGGTTAATGTTCTTTAAGAGAGGAGTTTTTTAATGCAAACCTTGCAGGAATATAAATGTCCCTGCTGCGGCGGCGCAATAGCTTTTGACAGCACGCTCCAGAAGATGAAGTGCCCTTTCTGCGGCACTGAGTTTGAAATGGATGCGCTCAAGAGCTATGACGCCGAGCTTCAGGGCGAACAGGCGGACAATATGGAATGGGAGACCTCCGCGGGCAGCGAGTGGCAGGAGAGCGAGATTGAGGGGTTACGCTCTTATGTATGCAAATCCTGCGGCGGAGAGATAGTGGGCGATGCCAATACGGCGGCAACGTCCTGCCCGTTCTGCGGCAATCCGGTAGTCATGATGAACCAGTTCGCGGGCTTGCTCAAGCCCGACATCGTGATCCCGTTCAAGCTCGATAAGAAGGCGGCAAAGGCGGGGCTGATGAAGCACCTCAACGGAAAGAAGCTTCTGCCCAAGGTTTTCAAGGATCAGAATCATATCGACGAGGTAAAGGGCGTCTATGTCCCGTTCTGGCTCTTTGATACCGATGTCGACGCGCAGGTGCGTTACCGTGCAACCAAGATTCGCACATGGAGCGACGATGAGTACAACTACACCGAGACGAGCTATTATATGATTCATCGCGGCGGAAGCGTCGGCTTTGAGCATGTCCCGGTGGACGGCTCATCCAAAATGCCGGACGATCTCATGGAGTCCGTCGAGCCCTACGATTATTCCGATGCTCTGGATTTCCAGACGGCTTATCTTGCGGGCTATTTTGCGGATAAGTACGATGTGACCGCCGAGGAGAGCATCGGCCGCGCCAATCAGCGCGTCAGGCGCTCCACGGAGGATGCCTTTGCCTCGACGGTTCAGGGCTATGCAACGGTCACTGCCGAGAGCAGCTCGGTGCAGTTCCATGGCGGAAAGGCAAAGTATGCGCTCTATCCCGTGTGGCTGCTGAACACAACCTGGAACGGAGAAAAATATACCTTTGCCATGAACGGACAGACCGGCAAATTCGTCGGCAATCTTCCGCTCGATAAGTCGGCCGCCACAAAGTGGACGGTGGGACTTGCCGCGGCGCTCAGCGCTGCCGCCTGCGGCATTGCGTGGCTTCTGCATTTTGCAGGAATACTGTAAAGGAGGGATAACAATGAAAAAGAGAATACTTGCGATGATATTTGTCCTTGTCCTCTGCTTCTGCACGGTTATCCCGGCTTTTGCGGTGGATGCGGACGGCTTTGTAAGCGAATACGAGCGCGTTCAGGATATGGCGCAGCTCCTCTCGGAAAGTGAGAGAGAAGCCCTTATAAAAACGCTCGACGAGCTCAGCGAACGTCAGAAAATGGATGTAATAGTCGTGACGACCAAAACGTTGGACGGCAAAAAGCCCATGGAATATGCCGACGATATCTATGATTATTGCAAATACGGCTACGGAGAAAAAAGAGACGGTCTGCTGTTCCTCGTCAGCATGGAGGACCGCGACTGGTGGATATCCACCTGCGGCTACGGCATAACCGCGTTTACGGATGCCGGAATCCAGTATATCGGCGAGCAGATGGTAGAGGATTTGGGTGACGGCAACTATGCCGCCGCATTCAACACCTTTGCCGAGCTCTCCGATGATTTCATCACAAAGTCAAGAGAGGGAGAGCCCTACGACAAGAGCAATCTGCCCAAGGGACCTCTTTCGATAGTCTGGATTGTGATCTCGATTCTGGTGGGCATCGGCCTTGCGATGTTTATAGTCGGCAGGATGAAGGCACAGCTCAAGACAGTGCGCTTCCAGGCGGCGGCAGGCGACTATATGAAGAGCGGCAGCCTTAATATAACGGAGAGCAGGGATACGTTCCTGTACAATACCGTTACGCGCACGGCAAAACCGAAGAATACTGACAGCGGCAGCTCCGGCGGAAGCAGTACGCATACATCTTCCTCCGGAGAGACACACGGCGGCGGAGGCGGTAAGTTCTGAGTCGCCGCAAAGAAAGCGAGGTGTCTATGAAAAAAGCAACAGCAGTTTTAATGTTCATTCTCATCTTAGCGACATTTGCGTTAACCCCGTCGCTTGCTGCGGGGAATATAGTGATTACCCGTCAGCCGCAGAACGGAACCTTCCCGGAAAACAGTGTGGCATCTTGGAGCGTAGAGGCAGCGGGAGATAATCTTTCCTACCATTGGTTCATCGTGTACAAGGGCGTTACATATGACACCAACAAGTCCTTTGCCGAGGGTCATCCGTGGCAGGAAGGTGTTGTCGGAAGCGGCTACGGCTCGAACGATAAAGGAAATACTTTCTTTATCAACGGTATCGGGAGCGCCCTTGACGGGGCGGAAATCTACTGTATCGTCTCGAACAAAACCGGCAGCGTGACCTCGGCGAGGGCTTATATCTCCGTAGGCGGAAGCAAGTCTCCGCCGGAGCTTAAAGTGTCGGCGTCGGTCAGAGTGGAAAAGGGCAAGGTCCTCAAGCTCTACTGCGACGCCAAGGCATCGGACGGTGACGAGGTTAAGTCATATTTATGGTATGAAACAACTACCGGCAAGCTCAAGGATATTGTAGCCATAGGCGCGAACGAGGGGTACTCGGAGGAAGATCCTATTCTCGTCTGCGACACGGGAAAGGCCGGGACGCGCTACTATGTCTGCTATGTTGAGACAAAGCTCGGCGGTAAGGCGTATTCGAGCGTCATTCCCGTCACGGTAGTCGAAAAGGCCGCGCCGACACAGAAGCCGACTGCAACACAGAAGCCTGCTCCGACGCAGAAGTCCGCCCCGGTGACTCCGGGCGCGGATAAAACCTCAGAGGTTCAAAAGACCTCCGAGCCGGACAGCGTTAAGGCGCCGGACGAAAGCGCAGTCGGTATGGAAACCGATAGAGGCGAGCCCGGCTCTGTCGAGTCCACCACGGCCGCGAAGCAGGACAGCACGGGGAAAACACTCTCTGTGAAGGCGGTTGTCCTGATAGCGATAGCCTGCCTTGCAATAGGCGGCATAATAGCCGGAGTGGCGGTTGCCCTCAGGAAAAAGAAGCAATAGCATTTGAAAAGGAGAGATTATATGAGTATATTTGATAAACTTAGGAGCACAGCGCAGCAGGCGGCGACTTCCGCCATACAGTCGATAGGCAATAAGAGAGAGAAGTTCACCTTCGCTTCTCTGCCCGAGAGCCTTGCCGAAATGCAGGCGCTCCCCGAGGCGAGCCTTGACACACCGTTTAAGACGGCGGCTCTGACCGTCCTTGCCCTCTGCGCCTATGCGGCGGATAAGAATATCGGCCTTGAGATGCTCAATTGGCTCAGAGGTCCCCGTCCGCTCAACGGTCAGGAGATATCCTTCCTCAACGACCGCTTCCGCGACGGCAAGACCTATCTCCCGTTCACCTACTTCGTAGGCGCAACGCCCGACAATAACTACACTCCCTCTCAGCCCTATACAATCATCATTGAGAGCAATCACGTATCCGGCGAGGAGAAGGACTACATGAAGCTGTTCATTCCCTGCGGCGGCGCGGACGATCCCCGTCCCATTAAGATGCGCCAGCGCGGCTCCGACGGCAAGTGGTTCCTGTGGGAGCAGTACCTGCTGACAGGCGTGCGCACCCCGAAGGAAGCCGACCCGTGGGCATAACAGGAGGGAAATAATATGGATATTTGCGGACTTTGGAAAGTCAGGGAAATGCATTTGGTTACCCCGGACGGCGAGAAAGTCTTTACGGCAGACAGTCAGGTCGATAACGATATGTATGCCGAAATCGTCCAGATGTGCAAATATATCATGGAATTTGCACCGGACGGAACGCTCAACACGCTCTTATTCGTGCCCGAAGAGGTGCGCGAAGAGGCGAAAAAGCAGGGCGCGGACATCCGCGAAGACGGATATGCGGTTTTGGAGAGTACCGTATGGAAGGAAGAAGACGGAAAGTTCTACTATGACACCGGGATTCAAGGCGAGGTGTTGGGCGAAAAGGTTGATTCCTTTGCGGAGATTTCACTTCTGCCGGATGACTGCCTTCTCTATAACCTCGGCACGATGATACTCGAGCGTGCGTAAACTGCGCCCTGCTTTAAAACGGCAGCAAAAAAGAAAATCTTCCGATTAAATGAACCCGCCCCGCCGACTGTGCGAACCGTCGGCGGGGCGGGATTTTTTGCCGTCTTTCTGTCTCGATTTCTTGACAAGCGTTTACTTGAAGTGTAAAATTAAAATTAAGCAAGGCTTACTTTTCGGGAGGATAATATGACGCTTAATGAGATGAAAGCAGGGGAGAGCGCGCTCATAACCGCCGTAGGCGGCGAGGGCGCTCTCAGATGCAGATTGCTCGATATGGGGCTCATTCCGCGAACCCGTGTGACGCTTCAAAAGGTCGCGCCGATGGGCGATCCGATAGAGATAATGGTGCGCGGCTATGAGCTGACGCTCCGCGTTGACGATGCGAAAAAGATAGAAGTCAGAGCCGAGGAGGACGCAAAATGATATTTGCTCTCGTAGGTAATCAAAACTGCGGAAAGACAACTCTCTTTAACGCACTGACAGGCTCTAATCAGCACGTCGGAAACTTTCCGGGCGTCACAGTCGATCAGAAGATGGGCGCGATAAAAGGCGCAAAGGACAGCTCCGTTGTCGACCTGCCCGGAATATACTCCCTGCGCCCCTATACGCAGGAGGAAATAGTTTCGCGCGACTTTATAATCAACCAAAAGCCCGACGGTATCATAAATATAGTCGATGCCACGAATATAGAGAGAAACCTCTATCTGACTCTGCAATTACTTGAGCTGCGCGTGCCTATGGTGCTCGCGCTCAACATGATGGACGAGGTGCGCTCGAACGGCGGCACGATAAATGTCAAGAAGATGAGCGACGCGCTCGGTATTCCCGTCGTGCCGATAAGCGCGGCAAAGGGCGAGGGCGTGTCCGAGCTTGTTGATCAGGCTTTGCAGGTCGCAAAAAGCAAGACGCTGCCGAAGGTCTGGGACTTTTGTTCGGACGGATCGCCCGTCCACCGCTGCATTCACGCTATAGTGCATCTTATCGAAGACCACTCCTCGCGCCTTGACCTGCCGTGCCGCTTCTGCGCGACAAAGCTCATTGAGGGCGGCGACGATATGGCTGACAAGCTCGAACTGGACAGCAACGAGCGCGATCTGCTCGACCACTGCATAGTCGAGATGGAGAACGATACCGGGCTTGACAGAAACGCCGCGCTCGCCGAAATGCGCTACGAATTCATAGAAAAAGTAGTCGAGAGCTCGGTCGTCAAATGCCACGAGAGCAAGGAACACCGCCGCAGCATGAAGCTCGACCGTGTCCTGACCGGCAAATACACCGCCATTCCCGTGTTCATAGGCGTTATGTGTCTCGTGTTTTGGCTGACCTTCAATGTTATAGGCTCCGCCCTCTCCGACTGGCTGAGCATCGGAATAGACAAGCTCACGGGACTCGTTGATTCGGGTCTGACCGCCTACGGGATAAACCCGGTTATACACAGCCTTATTATCGACGGAATTTTTGCGGGCGTCGGAAGTGTCCTGTCGTTCCTGCCGATAATCGTGACTCTTTTCTTCTTCCTGTCCATACTTGAGGACACGGGCTATATGGCGCGAATCGCCTTTGTTATGGACAGACCGCTGAGGAAAATCGGTCTGTCGGGGCGCAGCTTCGTCCCCATGCTCATCGGCTTCGGCTGCTCCGTCCCCGCGATAATGGCGACCCGCACCGTCTCGTCCGACCGCGACCGCAAGATGACGATAATGCTGACCCCGTATATGAGCTGCTCGGCGAAAATTCCGATATATTCGGTCTTTGCGGCGGCATTTTTCCCGGGGAACGGTGCGCTCGTTATGATATGCCTGTATTTCTCGGGCATAGTGCTCAGCGTCCTGCTCGCGCTGATACTCAAAAATACCGCTTTCCGCGGCAACCCCGTGCCGTTTGTCATGGAGCTGCCGAACTACCGAATCCCGTCGCCCAAGAGCGTTGCGCTCCTGCTGTGGGAAAAGGCAAAGGACTTCCTCCAGCGCGCGTTTACAGTCATATTTGTCGCAACGATTATCATATGGTTCCTTCAGAGCTTCGACACGCGCATAAACCCCGTTGAGGACAGCGCGAACAGTATGCTCGCCGCTATAGGCAGATTTATCGCGCCGATATTCAAGCCCCTCGGCTTTGCGGATTGGCGCGTCGCAACCGCGCTTATCTCGGGCTTTACCGCAAAGGAGGCGGTCGTCTCCACGATGTCCGTTCTGCTCAATACGAGCATATCGAGCCTCGGCGGTGCGCTCTCGTCGCTGTTTACTCCGCTGACCGCCGCAAGCTTCCTCGCGTTCACTCTGCTCTATACGCCCTGCGTCGCCGCAGTTGCAACCATAAAGCGCGAGATGAACTCGACCCTTGCAACGATAGGCATAGTCATTCTTCAGTGCGTTGTCGCGTGGCTCGTCGCGTTCGGCGTTTATCAGTTAGGGAGCCTGATAGCATGAAACCCGTTGATTTTGTTGTAATAGCCGTTATAGTTCTGCTCGTTGTGCTTGCGATTATTTCAATACGCAGGCAGAAAAAGCGCGGCGGATGCTCGGGCTGCTCCGGATGCTCCGGCTGCTGCTCGCAGTGCGAAAAAAACAAAGATAAATAACACAGAGAGCCGATATCTTTTGATGTCGGCTCTGTATTTTTCTTACTTTCTCCTTGCGAGCACTCCCGACAGAACACATTCGGCGGCGAGCGTGACTGTTATCAGGCAGCCCGTGACGGAGAAATTATTTATATTATATAACAGCTGCATAGGCGAAATAACGGCCGCCGCCAGAGAGATGCCGAAAACCCGAAGCAGAGCCTTGCGGCTGTCCTTTGCCGCCGCCAGGATTGCGGCCATCAGCGAAACGCAGGTGAGAAGCGCCGTTATCCCGGGCGGAAAGTTTGCGTAGCCCCAAGGGGTCGGGCTGAAATATGAGTAAGTCGTTCGTATTGTCCCGTCAGGGAAATCCTTGAAAATCAGAACCGCACCGTACGGCAGCGACTCCAAAAACAGAGCGACAACAGGCAGCAGCACGGTTAAAACTTTTCCGAGTTTTTTCATCGAAGCCCCTCCTTTTATTTCGTTAATCTCTTCACATTGCGCACGCAAAGCACAGCAGTATAAATGCCTATGAGCAGGAATATTGCCGCCAGCACGGTGCAGCATATACGCAAATCCGTGTCGGGCTTGTCGAATTCCGCGCAGCTCATGACGAACGCGGCAAACGCTATGATTGAAAGTCTGAACGGCAGCGGGCGGTGTCCTTTGTCGAACGCGATGAACAGGAGCGCGAGATATGACCCCACGCATACGATGCCGAAGACTAACAAAACGCCAATAGTCGCTTCGCTGAAATAGAAAAAGTCATCGAACACACCGCTTAATGCCGACTCCGACGAAATCGGCAGGTGCAGGCGGACGAGCCCATAGGATGCACAGTATATGAACGCATACAAACTGCAAAGAATATATCCTATAGCGGCGGATACGGTATAAAATTTCTTTAATTTATTGTCGTTGATATCCATAAGAAAACCTCGATTTCAAGAGCCTGAAGTGGGATTTGGATATAACTGCCGTTGTGCTTCTCTCTGCACTTTCAGTGTAGCATACAAAGCTATATATGACAACAGAATTCTCAAAAAAAGCAAAATCAACAGCTTATTCACACAAACGAAAAAGAGCCGGGCTTTTCGGGCATCGGCTCTTAAATGTTAAAAATAAAAATCAGCTTTCAAAATCAACGCTTTCGCGCTCGAGGCGAACCGCCTTTACGAAAGCTCTTACCTTGAGGTGCTCCGGGTGGCTGTCATAGGCGTGCAGCGCGTCCCAACTCTCGAATTGCGAGAAGAGCGCAGCGTCGTATTTGCCGCCGTTTTCGTTTATTCCGACCTCTGCCTTTATAAGCCCCGGAACAATGCCGACGAGCGCTTCGAGCAGCTCTTTGATGTGCTCTGCGTTCTCTCTCTTGCCGTGTCCCTCGGCCTCGTCCTTGAGCGCCCAAAATACTATATGTGTTACCATTTTATTTCCTCCTGTTTTTGAAAGACTGACAGGCTTTTCCCGCTCCGAGCATCACCGCCGCCGTTATCGCTCCGACGCCGAGTGCGTATGCGGCTATTGTGGCGTTGACGCTCTGGCGGTCGGTTATACGCTTTTTAATAGGCCCTAAGCAGGTGCATTCGAGCGCGAAATCCTTAAAAGAGTGTACGCTCGTCTCAAAGCTTCCGTCCTCGTGAACGGTCACAAGCCTGACGGACGGTCTGCCGCCGTCTGTGTATGCCCAAAAGCCCGAGGTCTTGCACTGTGCGAGCAGTATCCCGTCAACCTCGCCCGCGATATTGTTCATGTGGTCGTGGCCGAAGAATGCGCCCTTGACGTCGCCCATCTTCTTCCAGCTCTCAAACTGTCCGCTGTTGACGTCCGGCGGGCAGGGCCCCTCCGCCAAATAGCCGTTGTCCTTGTCCTTGAGAACATACCAGTTCTTGCTGAGATGCCCGTAGCCGCGCACGGCTTTACACATCTCCCACGGCTTCGCCTTTCTCATCAGTTCATATTCCTCGAGAACCGGGATGTGCTGAAACAGCAGAGCGGGCAGGGGAGCGCCCTTGTTTTCCTTGCGCAATTTTGCCGAGGTTTGCTCGTACCAGTCTATCTGATCCCTGTGAATAATATCGTAGGCGGAGATATCCGTGTCATAAAAAGTGTTGTTCGAGTCCATGAACCAGAGGTTGAATTCCGGCTTTCCGCTCTTGCCGCAGATGGGTATATAATAGTTCGAATATCCCGTGATATCCTTGTCGCCTCGGCGGGTCACGCAGTATTCGGTGTTGACGAGAATTTCCGTCAGCTCCTCCTCGCGCTGCGCGTCGTGGTCGTGGTTGCCCATGACGGTAGCAAACGGTATCCCGCGCTCGACGGCGGGCGCGACAAGCCCCTTCAGCTGCCGCACAACCGGCTCCATGTCCGCGTCGCCGCTCGGTATAGAGCATATGTCGCCCATGTATACCGCAAGATCGGGCTTCAGGGCTTTGAATGCGGTTTCGTGGAATTTCAGCGTGTCCGCACGCTTCGCCTTGCCCTCCTTTGAGTCGAAGTCGTCCTTCTCGTGCGGGTCGCCGAAGAGCAGAATCCTAAACTCTCCGTCCTCGTTGAATTTGAACTGCTTGTCATACATCGCAATTGCTCCTTATCTGAAAAACGGCCTCTCTTATTGCCTCGCTCACCGTGGGGTGGGGGAACGCCGTGTTTCTAATTTCTTCTACAGTCATATTTTTTGCTATCATTGCCGCCGCGCCGCAGATAAGCTCCGACGCCTCGCCGCCCGCTATGTGAACGCCGAGCAGCCTGCCGCTTGATTTTTCCGCTGTTATTTTGCAAAAGCCGTCCTGCCCGCCCTGTGCAAAATATCTGCCGCTCGCACGCAGAGGCACCTCGGCGCACACGGCGTCAATGCCCTTTTCGAGCGCGCCCTCGAGCGTATCGCCGACGGACGCCGCCTCGGAGAAGGTGAACACAACCTGCGGTATCGCAAGATAGTTTACCTCGTCCGTTTTCCCGAGAATATTGTTTATCGCCGCTTCCGCCTCACGGTATGCGGCGTGAGCGGACATGGCCTTTCCGTTTACGTCTCCCGCGGCAAAAACGCCGAGAACGGCAGTTCTCATCCGACTGTCAGTGCCGAGGCTTTCGAGCCCGATGTTCTCAATGCCCAAGCCGTCCGAGCACGCGGTTCTGCCCGACGCATTTATTATGATATCCGCGCTTACGGTTTCCGTTTTGCCGTGCGCGTCGGTGTATTCAACGCACCCGCCGTCCGCCGAAACCGCCTTGTGAGAGGTCAGGATATTTATTCCGTTTTTTCTGAGACTGCGCCGCAAAAATGAGCCGATATTTTTGTCCATAGTCGGGGCGAGCCTGTCCGCCTGCTCGATTACCGACACACGGCAGCCGAGCGCGTTCAGGTATTCGGCGGCCTCGAGCCCCGCTGCACCGCCGCCTATGACGGTGGCACTTGCGGGAATTTTTTTGAGACTGTAGACTTCGCCCGCCGCCATGATATCCGCGCCGGGAACCTTAGGCCCGTTCGGGCGCGAGCCCGTGCAGACGAGAAGATACTTTGAGCATATTTCTTCCTCTCCGACTGCGGTTATAAACAGCCCGTCCGCCTTGCCTTTTATATAGGCCTTGGCTTTTATTATGCTTACTCCCGCGCATTTCAAGCGCTCCTCCAGGCCTTCCCGCAGCTGACTTACGGCGGCATCCTTTCGGGCGAGCGCCGCGCCGAGGTCGAACTTCACGTTTTCGCAGGTCACTCCGAAGCCTTCCGATGAGAGCGCCTGCCTGTAGAGCTTTGCCGAGTAAAGCATGGCCTTAGACGGTATGCAGCCTAAATTCAGACACACTCCGCCGAGCTTCTTTTTTTCGATGAGCGCTGTTTTGAGTCCGCTTTGAGCGGCTTTTATCGCCGCACTGTATCCGGCAGGTCCGCCGCCGATAACAGTCAAATCAAAAATATCCATAGGCGATCCCTTTCCCTTTTTTTCAATTATATCCGAAATTTTCTCCGCGGTCAATCAAACAGCCCTGTTTTTATTGACTTTAAGGGCGCTAAGCATTAAAATTATCGTTGTAAAAAATCTTTTTTCGGGAGGCCTCCGATGAGAACACCGGCTTATCACAAATCGCTTGAAACTCTTCATGTCAACTGCCTTGAGCCGCGCGCCTATTTTATTCCCTTTGCGGATGAGAAAACCGCCGCCACACGCGAGCGCGGGCAGTCCGATTATTTTCTTTCGCTCTGCGGCGAGTGGAATTTCCGCTTTTTCAAAAGCTTTGAGGATGTCCTGCGCGAGCCCCCCGAATATGTCGGTGAGGGCGGTTTTGATAAAATCGCCGTTCCGCGCAGCTGGCAGACCTATGTCGACCGCGGCTACGATGTTCCGCTCTACAGCAATCTCGAATATCCCTTCCCGACCGACCCGCCGTTTGTCCCGGACGAGAATCCCTGCGGGCTCTATGTCAGAAAATTTACGCTCGATGAAAAGCTCGCCTCGCGCGATCTGTTTTTGAATTTCGAGGGCGTGGATTCGTGCTTTTATGTCTGGCTCAACGGGAAGTTCGTCGGCTTCAGCGAGGTCTCGCACTGCACAAGCGAGTTCGATGTTACGGCATTTGCGGAAAGCGGCGAAAATACTCTCTGCGTGCTCGTTGTCAAGTGGTGCCCCGGCACTTATCTCGAGGATCAGGATTGCTTCAGATTTTCGGGTATTTTCCGCGAGGTCTATCTTTTGGCACGCGGCAAGGAGAGATTTGACGATATATTTGTAAGGAGCTGTGTCTCCGATGATCTCGCCTCCGCCGAGCTGTCTGTGGAAGCGAAGCTCAGCACGCCCTGCAATGTGAGATATAAGCTTGTCGCGCCGGACGGAGCCGTTTTGTCCAAGGGCGTCGGCGGCGAAAATCTGAGCATAATTATCAGCTCTCCCGTGCTTTGGAATGACGAAGAACCTCGCCTGTACGAGCTTTGGCTCAGTGTCGGCGATGAGGTTGTTCTGCTCGATTTTGCGGTGCGCCGCTTCGAGATAAAGGACGGAGTCTGCCTTTTAAACGGAAAGGCGGTCAAGGCTCGCGGCATCAACCGCCACGACTCTCACCCCGTTACGGGTCACACCGTCACGCTCGATGATATGCTTAGGGATATCATGCTCATAAAGCGCGCCAACTGCAATATGATACGCACCTCGCATTATCCGAACGATCCGCGCTTCCTTGAGCTTTGCGACAGATACGGTATAATGCTGACGGACGAAGCGGATATTGAAACCCACGGCATGGGCTACGATTGGGAGGGCGAGTGGGATTGGATGCGCTGGTCGCGACTCTCCTCGTCTCCCGAGTGGCGTGAGACGTATGTCGACAGGGCAAAGAGGCTCTTTGAACGCGACAAAAACCACGACTGCGTCGTGCTCTGGTCGCTCGGCAACGAGTCGGGAGCGGGTGTCAACCACCGCGCCATGGCGCAGTATATCCGCTCGCGCGACGAGCGTGCGCTGATACATTACGAGAACTCCCACCTTGAGTTCAGGGCCGTTCCCGAGGGAGAGAATTTTGCCGATATCTCGGATGTCGAGAGCCGTATGTATGCGGGAGCGGAATATATAGAGAGTTATCTCAATAATAAAGAATATACGAAGCCTTTTTATATGTGCGAATATGTCTGCTCGATGAGCACGGGCGATGTCTATCCGTTCTGGGAGCTTGTCGAAAAG
>OHRF01000055.1_pt1 | contig 89006 bp, 79 predicted proteins | sample 1578291 | NCBI WGS metagenome assembly OHRF01 (sample SAMEA3879576, study PRJEB24766) | human gut metagenome | biome: human-associated habitat; feature: feces | place: USA | collected 1985/1987 | reverse complement strand
TGCAACACCGTCATCGCCGGTTCAAATCCGGCTGTCACCTCTCTCAAAAGGACTACATCAGTTTATGATGTGGTCTTTCTTTTATATAATTTGCAAATAAAATATATTGTGAATTTATGTAATATTCGTAATATATGTTGTACACATTTCATTATTTTTTAATTTTCTAAATTATTTTTCAGGATGTTACACTAAATTAATAAAGAGAAATATAAGCCTGATAAACAGAATTATATTTCTCTTTTTTAACAACTCTTATCCTTTTTAGAATAGTTGTAGTGGTATTATTATTCTTCTTCAGGATATTTCATACCCCATTCAGCTCTTATATCTGACATAATTTTCATTACATCATATGTATATTGACAGTGCATGAGGGTTTCTATTTCATCTGATGATGCTGAGCTTACAGCTTTTTCCATATCACGTACTTCGTAATACAGTGCATCTGATGTATCACCGGCATCAATTACTTCTTTATGACCATCCTCTGTATATGTAATAGTTGCCTGCATTCCTCTTGGATACTCAAAGATTTCCACATATGCCTTGTCAAAAGAGAGCGTAGCGCGTTTTGGCTGCTTTGAATGAAGAGATAATGTGACAGTTGCCATTTCCACTGCATCATTCATAAGCAGAATACCTGCCTGTTCATCAACACCGGTTGGTGCATATTTAACCTGTGACGATACTTGTGTTGGTGTTTCCTTGAAGAACCAGCGGATAAGAGAAAGTGAGTAAACTCCAATATCAAGCAATGCTCCTCCAGCAAGCTTACGACTGAAAAATCGGTTTGTCATATTGTAATCCTTGTAGCTTCCAAAATTGACCTGAATTAAATTTAGCCTGCCGAGTTGTCCACTTGCAATTATTTCGTTTAGCTTTTTATAAACAGGCATATGATATATAGTCATGGCTTCAGCAAGAATAACGTTATTTTCTTTGGCCAGTGAGACGGCTTCATCGAGCTCTGCGATATTTAAAGTAATAGATTTCTCACAGAGTACATGCTTTCCATTAGAAAGGGCTTTTCTTAGATAATTGATGTGAGTATTGTGTGGAGTGGAGATGTAAATGATATCCACATCAGGATCATAAAAGACGTCATCAATGTTGTCATATACCTTTGAAATGCCATATTTTTGTGCAAAAGCTACGGCCTTTTCATGAGTTCTGTTGGCAACTGAATAAAGAGTGCGTCCTTCCTTGGAGAGAGCATGCGCGAGCTCATTAGCTATTACACCGCAGCCGAGTGTTGCCCAATTAAGCTGTTTCATGTGAAATCCTCCTTTTTAACTTAAAGTATTGTAGCTGTGATGGTACATAAATTATTTAAAATGGTGTGAAATAACAAAATATAAACTCATTGATGATACCTTTTGACCCTTTAATCATAAAATATGTACCATAATGAACATATTCTAGCATGATGAATTATGAATTACAATGCATTTAGATTCAAAACAGTCAAAAACAGTCAAATTTGATAGTGACTAAATTAAAATTAGTTAATTTGAACTATATTTTAGATTATAAATTAGTAATAGAAAAGATACTAAAATTAGTAATTAGGCAAGTAATAAAGATTTATGTAGTATATTCTGCACAAAATTAGAATATTACTTTTGCATATATTACACAATTTGAAATTTGACCTTATATAATTTTAACAATTTTCATGGTGATTATTTGTGAATATAAATGACTGATTATGATTGACAATGACTGATTTTGAAAATATAATAATACTACAAGTTAGATGATTATTGATTTTAATAAAAAAGGAAAATAATTGAATATAAAAGATTAAATGATAGTCTTTGAGCAATTTGAAAACAGGGGTGATTAGATGCTGGCGGAAGATAGATGTAAAAAAATACTCGATATATTAGATTCGATGGGAAGTGTGACTGTTCAGCAGCTTATGGATGAGCTTGATACATCCGAGTCAACAATCAGACGTGATCTGGTTGCAATGGACAAGAAGGGGTATCTCACCAAGGTACATGGTGGTGCGATTGCCAATAATACGAATATCCATACTCAGGATGAGAAGGTTATCAACAGGCTTAAGCAGAATCGCAGCGAAAAGGACCAGATTGCCAGATATGCGGCATCACTTATTGTGGATAATGATTTTGTTTATATAGATGCCGGTACTACAACGGCAGTCATGATTGATTATATTACTGCAAAGAATGTGGTTTTTGTTACAAACTCTCTGACTAATGCCAAGAGAATTTCCGATAGGGGATATACAGTATATATTCTGGGTGGCGAGTTCAAGTCTACTACCGAGGCTATTGTCGGAGATGAGGCCGTTGTGACGCTCGATAAATATAATTTTACGAAGGGCTTCTGGGGAACCAACGGAATTACTGTGAAGAATGGATTTACGACTCCGGAGATAAAGGAGGCCATGGTTAAAAAGAAATCCATGGAGAATAGCAAGGAGAAATACATTCTTGCGGATGACAGTAAGTTTTCACAGGTATCAAGTATCAAGTTTGCTGATTTTGAGGATGCTGTAATTGTTACAAATGCACTAAACAATGACAACTATAAGAAATACAAAAATATTAAGGAGGTCTAACATGATTTACACAGTTACCTTTAATCCATCATTAGATTATATTGTTGATGTAACAGATTTTAAGACAGGAGTAGTCAATAGAACAACCGGAGAGAAGATTTTTGCAGGTGGTAAGGGCATCAATGTTTCCATGGTTCTTAAGAATCTTGGAATGAGCAATACTTCACTTGGTTTTACAGCGGGTTTTACAGGAAATGAAATTAAAAGACTTCTAGGAAAAAAAGGCGTTAATACTGATTTTATAGAGGTGGAGGATGGTATTTCACGTATTAACGTGAAGCTTCGCTCAAATGAGGAATCCGAGATTAATGGTCAGGGTCCTGCCATCACTGAGGACAACATTAAAAAGCTTTATGAGAAGCTTGACTGCTTAAAGGAGTCTGATGTGCTTGTGCTCGCAGGAAGTATTCCTGATGTGATGCCTTCATCAATGTATATGGATATCATGAAGCATCTTGAGGGTCGCGGAATAAATATCGTGGTTGATGCGACAAGAAATCTGCTCACAAACGTGCTTCCATATAAGCCGTTCCTCATTAAGCCAAACAATCATGAGCTCGGTGAGATATTCGGGGTTGAGATTACAGACAAGGACGATGTGATAAAGTATGCAAAGAAGCTTCAGGAGCAGGGCGCAAGAAACGTGCTTGTTTCAATGGCAGGCGACGGAGCAGTGCTTGTGACTGAGGATGGACAGGAGTTTAAGGCAAATGCACCTAAAGGAAAGCTCAAAAATTCTGTAGGAGCAGGAGATTCGATGGTAGCCGGATTTGTTTACGGATACCTCAAATCAAATGATTATAAGCAGGCATTTATTTATGGCGTATGTACGGGAAGTGCAAGTGCATTTTCTGAGGAGCTTGCTACAAAGCCGGAGGTTGAGGCACTTATAGATAAATGGGAGAGTGCTTCCAATTAAACAACGATATCAAAAGGTTGATATAAATAATTAATATATTCTATCAGGAGGAATGATGTATGACAATCAGGGATTTATTGGCAGCTGAGAGTATCAATTTAAATGGTACGCCTGCCGGAAAAACCGAAGCATTGAATCAGTGTATTGATTTGATGGCAAAAAGTGGCAAAATAGCCGATGTGGAGAAGTATCGCAAGGGTGTTTTTGCAAGAGAGGAGGAAGGCACAACAGGAATTGGAATGGGTATAGCAATTCCTCATTGTAAGTCTGATGCTGTTACTAAAGCAGGTCTTGCGGCAATGGTTGTAAAGGACGGGGTTGACTTTGAATCACTCGACGGTACACCTGCAAAGATTATTTTCCTTATCGCTGCACCAAACACAGAGGACAATGTGCATCTTCAGGTGCTCAGCAAGCTCTCTGTTATGCTGATGGACGAGCAGTTTACAAATTCTCTTATCAATGCCGGCTCAGTAGATGAGTTTTTAAATATCATCGACAGTGCTGAAAAGGCAAAGGATGAGAAGGAGGCTGCAAAGGAGGCAAAGGAACCTGTTGAGGTGAAGAAGGACGATGTATTTATCGTTGCAGTTACAGCCTGTCCTACAGGAATTGCCCATACTTATATGGCTGCTGAGGCTATTGAGAAAAAGGCCAAGGAGCTGGGATATCAGGTAAAGGTTGAGACAAGAGGCTCAGCCGGAGCTAAAAATGTACTCACAGATGATGAGATTGCAAAGGCTACCGGTGTTATCGTTGCATGTGATACAAATGTGCCTACAGACCGTTTTGACGGAAAGAAGGTTATTGAGTGTCAGGTTTCTGACGGAATAAATAAGACAGAGGAGCTCGTAAAGAGAATTGCTGCCGGTGATGCTCCTGTATTTAAGGCATCAGGTAAAAAAGAGGCTTCACATTCATCTATTGGTAGAAAGGAGAGCATTGGACATCAGATTTACAAGCATCTGATGAACGGTGTTTCACATATGCTTCCGTTCGTAGTTGGTGGTGGTATCCTTATCGCAATCGCGTTCCTTATCGATGGATTCAGTGTTGACCTTAATTCACTGCCGGCTGACCAGAGAGCAAATTTCGGTACTATTACACAGGGCGCAGCATTGTTTAAGGGAATCGGTGGAACAGCATTTGGATTTATGCTTCCTATCCTTGCAGGCTTTATCGCTATGAGTATTGCTGACCGTCCGGGTCTTGCAGTTGGTTTCGTAGGCGGTTCAATCGCAGCAAACGGTACATCAGGCTTCCTTGGAGCACTGGTTGCAGGTTTCGTTGCAGGATATATTGTAAATCTCTTAAAGAAGATATTCTCTAAGCTTCCTGAGAGTCTTGATGGTGTGAAGCCGGTTCTTCTTTATCCGCTGCTTGGTATATTCCTCATAGGCGTTATAATGCAGTTTGTAGTTGAGCCTCCAATCGGAGCTTTAAATACAGCTATCAACAACGGTCTTAATGGACTTAACGGTGCAAGCGCAGTAGTTCTCGGAGTACTTCTCGGAGGAATGATGGCAATAGATATGGGTGGCCCTGTAAACAAAGCCGCTTATGTATTTGGTACAGCTTCAATCGCTGCCGGAAACTACAATATCATGGCAGCAGTTATGATTGGTGGTATGGTTCCACCACTCGCAATCGCTCTTGCAACAATCTTCTTCAAGAACAAGTTCACAGCAGAGGAGAGAAAGGCAGGACCTACGAACTTTATCATGGGATTATCATTTATCACAGAGGGTGCAATCCCATTCGCAGCATCTGATCCGCTTCATGTCCTTCCGGCATGTGCAGTTGGTTCAGCAGTGGCAGGTGGACTTTCAATGGCATTTGGATGTACACTCATGGCACCTCACGGAGGAATCTTCGTAGTACCTACAATCGGAAATCCGTTAATGTATCTTGTAGCATTAGTAATCGGAGCCTTCATTGCATGTGGATTACTCGGATTACTCAAGAAAAAAGTAAGTGAATAAGCAATCCTCAATTATCATTTAATCCAACCTATAAACTAATCAACAAAGGCACTGCTTCGGCGGTGCCTTTGTTGTTATGTTGTGTATTAAAAATTAAAAGTATAAACATTCTCTGAAATAACAGCCTCATGCCTTGACGAGTGAATTTTCCAAGCTTAAAGTAGTATTAGGATGAAATAGTAAGTCAAAAAATCAATTATTTATGAGACTTAAATAAAAAACAGTGAGGCATAAAATGGGCAAGGTTATAGGTATAGATTTAGGAACAACAAACAGCTGTGTGGCAGTATTGGAGAACAATCAGCCGGTAGTCATAACTAACAGCGAGGGTCAGAGAACAACTCCGTCTGTAGTGGCTTTTACAAAGAATGGAGAGCGACTGGTTGGCGAGGCTGCAAAGAGGCAGGCAGCAGTCAATGTGGACAGGACATTTTTCTCAATAAAGAGACAGATGGGAAGCGATTTCAGGGCAAAAGTGGACGGAAAGCTGTATTCAGCTCCTGAGATTTCTTCTATGATTCTCAGAAAGCTGAAAAAGGATGCAGAGGACTATATTGGTGAGGCAGTGACAGACGCCGTAATCACAGTTCCTGCATATTTTTCGGATGCGCAGAGGCAGGCAACTAAGGATGCAGGAAAGATTGCTGGGCTTAATGTGCTTCGAATCATAAATGAGCCAACCTCTGCGGCACTCGCATACGGACTGGACCATGGACAGCAGCAGAAAATTCTTGTCTACGATCTCGGAGGAGGAACCTTCGATGTGTCTGTTATCGAAATAGGGGACAATTTGATAGAGGTGCTTGCCACAGCCGGTGATAATCATCTGGGTGGAGATGATTTTGATGAGAGAATCACGAATTATCTTGTCACAGAGTTTTACAGACAGCAGAATGTGGATCTGAGAAAGGATAATACTGCTATGCAGCGTGTCAGGGAGGAGGCTGAGAAGGCAAAAAAGGTGCTTTCATCATCATCCTCAACCACTATCAACCTGCCATTTATCACCACTGTAAAGGGACAGCCGGTCCACATGGAGATGAACCTCACAAGGGCTGAGTTTAATGAGATAACAAAGGATCTGGTGGAGAGAACTGCTATTCCTGTCAATCAGGCACTTTCAGATGCGGGTATTTCCGCAGCAGAGCTTGGAATGGTGCTGTTGGTAGGAGGCTCGACACGTGTGCCGGCTGTTGTTGAGGAGGTCAGAAGAATTACAGGAAAAGAGCCTTCACACAACCTAAATCCTGACGAGTGCGTGGCACTCGGTGCAGCAGTACAGGGCGGCAAGCTCGGTGGAGCAATTGTCGCAGGCAGCAGTGCGGCAGAGATTATACTGATGGATGTCACACCGCTTTCACTCGGAATTGAGACAGTTGGTGGTGTCTCAACTAAAATTATTGACAGAAATACGACTATTCCTACGAGATACAGCCAGATTTTTACAACTGCAGGAAGCTTCCAGACCTCTGTGGATATAAAGGTACTGCAGGGTGAGAGGCAGTTTGCAAGGGACAATAAGCTGATTGGAAACTTCAGGCTAAAGGGCATCAAGCCGGCTCCGGCAGGTGTGCCGCAGATAGAGGTGACATTTGATATAGATGCAAACGGCATTGTGCAGGTTTCTGCAAAGGACCTGGGCACAGGAAAGCATCAGGAGATTACGATTACCGCAAGCTCAAATTTGTCTGATTCTGAGATTGAGCAGGCTATCCGTGAGGCGCAGGAGTATGAGGCAACAGACGGACAAAGAAAGGCTTATATTGATGCAAGAAGTGAGGCTGATACGCTTGTGCGACAGGTGGAAAATGTCATGGCTGACAAGGAAAAAAGAAAGGCTATGGACAGCGCACAGAAAAAGAGTGTGAAATCGTCACTTTCATATGTGAAGAAGCTTATTTCAAGGACAAAGCCCGGAAATGTGAGCGAAGAGCAGGCTGCCGAGATAAAGCATGCGGCAGATGAACTGAGAAATGCGGCAGCGGGATTGATTTAATTATAGTAACTACTATTATTCATTTGGCTATTTACGAGAAGCGGATTTTCATATAAAATATGGGTAAGTGGTGAGTATTCATAACCACCCTGAATAGTTATAATGTTAATTTAAATCCGAGGAAATAGAAAATGAATGCGAACGATAAAACAGAAAAGGTACTAAGAGAAATTCATATCATGCTCTCAAAGGCGGAGCCGTATAAGCCGGAGCCGAGCAGGGTGATCATAAACAAGCAGCAAATGATAGATTTACTTGCTGAGCTGAATAAGTGTATATATGCAATACAGGATGAGTATGAGCTTACTGAACAGAGTCGCAATCACGCAGAGAGAGAGTTCAGAAAGAAGGGGGATCAGATAGTCTGGGATGCAAGCAGAAAGGCTGAGGATGTGTATGCAGCATCGGTTATCTATACGGATGAGGCGCTTTCAAGAGTGCGTGATATCATCAATGATACCAACGAGTCACTTGAAAAGCTGTGCAAGAATATGAAGGATAAGATTGCAGAGCAGGAGAAGATAGTTAAAACTAACCAGTATGAGCTCAAGGGACAGCTTCAGGATTTGTCCGATACGGAGAAGTATCTTAAGATTATCGATGACAGAAATAAGGAGATAGAACGTCAGAAAAATGCAGGTAAACCTGTAGAGGAGCGTACTATTGACAATGAAGAGAAGTCCATCTATGCAAACAGACAGACTGAAATCAAGGTAAATATGGATTATATCAGAAAACTGGGACTTGCTGAGGGCGAGGACCTGGGAGATGGTGTAGTGGGTGAAGTGAAGCTTGCAGACGATACACCTGATGCCGGATTAAATCATAGCAATGATAAGGATGAAGCCAAGGCTGCCGGCTCAAAATCGTCTGTTGATGAGGATTATAAGGCAATAAGCAGAAAAGCCGGCAATCCACCTGTTATCAACACAAAGGAAGGGAAGGAGCTCACAGACGGTATCCACAGAATGTGGCAGAGCATCACCGGAAATAAAGGGAAATGAAACACACCTATGTAATATAAAGCAGCAGTTCAAAACAGAACGGCTGCTTTTTGGCTTATATTTAAAAGTGGGTAATATTAAGCAGATTTTAAGAAAAACAAAGTGGATAATCTGATAAAATATAGCTGACTAACGGCAGGAGAAGGTTTCTGTTAAAAATTCATAGAAGGAGGATAATATGACAATATTAGTTTGTGATGACGACAAGGAAATAGTTGAGGCAATTGAGATTTACCTGATGCAGGAGGGCTACGACGTGGAGAAGGCTTACGACGGCATACAGGCGGTTGAAATTATGAAGAATAAAAAAATAGACCTCATGATAATAGATGTCATGATGCCAAAGCTCGACGGAATAAGAGCCACTTTGCAGATACGAAAGGAAAGCAGGGTGCCGATAATCATTCTATCGGCAAAGACAGAGGATGCTGACAAGATTTTAGGCCTCAATGTGGGAGCTGATGATTATGTCACAAAGCCTTTTAATCCGCTTGAGCTTGTGGCAAGGGTAAAGTCACAGCTTCGCAGATATACCACTCTGTCAAGCAATGATGCAGCCGGAGACAAGGTTTATGAAGCCGGAGGTCTTTTGGTAAATGATGATTTAAAAAAGGTGACTGTGGATGGTGAGGAGGTAAAGCTCACACCGATTGAATACAATATACTGCTTTTACTCCTTAAAAATAAGGGAAAGGTCTACTCAATAAACGAAATATATGAGAGCATATGGAACGAGGAGGCGATAGGCGCCGACAATACAGTTGCTGTGCACATCAGACATATCAGGGAAAAAATAGAGATAAATCCTAAGGAGCCACGCTATCTGAAGGTGGTCTGGGGAGTAGGCTATAAGATAGAGGACAACAAATGAAGCAGTATACGATAGGAAAAAAAGCGGCGGTCATAGTCTTACATCAGCTATGCATGATACTTATGGTAACAGGAGTGTTTGCCACAGGCTATGCATTCAGGCACGATGCGCATGGAAATATTGATATCTATACACTAATATCGCTTGCGGGTCTGGTAGGCAGCTTTGTGAGCCTGGCATATATGGCAAACGTGGCAGGCAGAAAATCAGAGGATGATTATACAATATACTATTTACCGATTGACAAGGTATACTCTGATGTGATGCTAGTGATATTTACACTGCTCATGGTATTTATGGGAAAAGTGATTTCAGGCGTAAAAAACCAGCATTTTGACTATGCATCACTCATTATGACGGCCGGCACATTTACTTTTTTGTTTGATCTGGCTTTTATTATTTTATACCAGAGCATTGTAAGGAAGATAAAAGGCAATATACTTTACACACACAGCCTGATGTACAAGGGCTATGAGCTTTTGAAAAGAGTTATTGAGAAAAAGGATATCCACACACAAAAAACCAAAGAGATAATGCGCATACAGGAGGCTCTTGAAGCTATCTCGGAAGGAGCGCTTGACACTACACTTAATGTCAATGAGTTTCATGGGCAGCAGAAAAAGGTGGCGGAGGCTGTCAACCATATACGCCAGGGTCTTATGAGCTCGGTAAATGAGAGCCTTAAAAATGAAAAACTAAAGGCAGACTTAATAACAAACGTATCACACGATATAAAGACACCTCTGACTTCAATAGTCAACTATGTTGACCTGCTTAAGAGGGAAAATCTGGAAAATGAAAATGCCAAATACTATATACATGTGCTGGAGGAAAAGTCACAGCGCTTAAAGCAGCTTACAGAGGATTTGGTAGAGACATCAAAGATTACCTCGGGAAATGTGAAGCTCAATATGCAAAAGCTTGATCTGGTTGAGCTTTTATACCAGACCGGAGGTGAATTCAATGAGCGCTTTGAGTCGAGAAATCTGACAATAGTTACAAAAATTCCATCAGAACAGATATTTATATATGCGGATGGGCGTCAGCTTTACCGCTCTATTGAAAATCTGTATACTAATGCCGCAAAATATGCACTGGAAAATACCAGAGTATATGTAGAGCTTGAAAAGGCAGATAAAAAGGCAGTTTTTACAATAAAGAATGTGTCTAAGAACGAGCTTGACATAGTAAGCAACGGAAATGTAGACCTGACAGAGCGTTTTGTGAGGGGAGAGAGGTCGAGAACTACTGAAGGAAGTGGACTTGGACTTTCGATTGCAAAGAATCTGACCCATTTGATGGGAGGAAAATTCGAAATTAAGGTAGATGGTGATTTATTTATTGCCACAATTACCTATAATATTATATAATAGTAAATAAAAGAATTTTGAAATACACATACGGAGGTAGAATAAGTGAAATTATATGAAAATGGTGCTTACCTTTTAAACGGTAAGGAAGTAATAATTGATGGACCGGAGGCTCAGGCAGCTGTCAAAAGCAAGACCGGCATGGACATCGATAAACAGACAGCTAAGCAGGAGACAATTGCTTACGGTATTTTAAAGGAGCACAATACATCCGGCAATATGGACAAGCTTCAGATTAAGTTTGATAAGCTTACATCGCATGATATCACATTTGTAGGTATCATCCAGACAGCACGAGCTTCAGGACTTGAGAAATTCCCTATCCCGTATGTACTTACAAACTGTCACAACAGCCTTTGTGCAGTTGGTGGAACAATCAATGAGGATGACCACATGTTTGGTCTCACATGTGCAAAGAAGTACGGCGGAATCTATGTACCACCTCATCAGGCAGTTATCCATCAGTTTGCACGAGAGATGCTTGCCGGCGGCGGAAAAATGATACTTGGTTCTGATTCACATACACGTTATGGTGCACTTGGTACTATGGCAGTCGGCGAGGGTGGACCTGAGCTTGTTAAGCAGCTTCTTGAACAGACATATGATATTGATATGCCTGAGGTAGTAGGTATTTACCTGACAGGAGAGCCAATCAAAGGCGTTGGACCACAGGATGTCGCACTTGCAATTATCGGAGAGGTATTCGGAAACGGCTTCGTAAAGAACAAAGTTATGGAGTTTGTAGGACCGGGTGTGTCTAATCTGAGCGTTGACTTCCGTATAGGTGTCGATGTTATGACAACAGAGACTACATGTCTTTCTTCTATCTGGAGAACAGATGACCAGGTTAAGGAATTCTTTGAGATTCACGGTAGGGCTGAGGATCACAAGGAGCTTAATCCGGGTGAGGTGGCTTACTACGACAGATTTATTGAGATTGATTTAAGCCAGATCCGCCCAATGATAGCTATGCCATTCCACCCAAGCAATACCTATACTATCGATGAGCTCAATGCAAACCTCATGGATATTCTCGATGACTGTGAGAAGAGAGCTGAGGTAAGCTTTGACGGAAAGGTGAAGCTTGATTTAAAGAGTAAGGTAAGAGACGGAAAACTGTATGTAGACCAGGGAATCATCGCAGGCTGTGCAGGCGGTGGATTTGAGAATATCTGTGATGCGGCTGACATATTAAACGGACATTCAATCGGAGCAGACGAGTTTACACTGAGTGTTTACCCGGCATCTACTCCAATATACATGGAGCTTGTGAAAAATGGAGCTGTAGCAAAGCTTCTTGAGACAGGTGCAATCGTAAAGACTGCTTTCTGCGGACCTTGCTTTGGTGCAGGAGATACACCTGCCAACAACGCATTCTCTATCCGTCATTCAACAAGAAACTTCCCTAACAGAGAGGGTTCTAAGGTACAGAACGGACAGATCAGCTCAGTGGCACTCATGGATGCACGTTCAATCGCTGCAACAGCAGCAAACAAGGGCTTCCTTACATCAGCAGCGGATATTGATGTCAACTTTACAAAGCCAAAATATTTCTTTGACAAGACTATATATGAGAACCGTGTATTTGACAGCCATGGAGTGGCAGATCCTTCAGTTGAAATCCAGTTCGGACCAAACATCAAGGACTGGCCGGCAATGAGCGCGCTTCCTGAGAATATGCTCCTTAAGGTGGTTTCAGAGATTCATGATCCTGTTACTACAACAGATGAGCTCATTCCTTCAGGAGAGACATCTTCATATCGTTCAAACCCTCTTGGACTTGCAGAGTTCGCACTTTCAAGAAAGGATCCTGAGTATGTAGGCAGAGCAAAGGAAATCCAGAAGGCCCAGAAGGCTATAGAGAGTGGTGAGTGCGCAGGAAAGGCTGTTCCTGAGGTTGCTGAAATCATGGGAGTAGTAAAGAAAAAATTCCCTGAGGCAAGCCATGAGAATATGGGCTTTGGAAGCACAATTTTTGCTGTTAAGCCGGGTGACGGCTCAGCAAGAGAGCAGGCTGCCAGCTGCCAGAAGGTACTCGGAGGCTGGGCAAATATCGCAAACGAGTATGCCACAAAGAGATACCGTTCAAACCTTATCAACTGGGGAATGCTTCCATTCATCATCGATGAGGGAGAGCTTCCGTTCCACAACCTCGACTATATCTTCCTTCCGGGAATCAAGAAGGAAATCGAGGATGCAAAGACGGAGTTTGAGGCATATGTTGTCAAGGATGGTGAATTAAAGCCATTTACACTGAAGATGGGTGAGCTCACAGATGATGAAAGAGAGATAATATTAAAGGGATGTCTCATCAACTATAATCGTAAATAAGGAGAGTTTAATCCGATGGAAGAAACCGGAAAAGCTGGTAAAAAATCAAACATTGAGATAAATGCAGATAAGGGTGCGAAGCAGAATTCGCACCCGGGGCGTGAGGAATGGCCACATCTGATCAGAATAGGTGTCATGGTATTTGTCACGTTTGCAGTCAGTATACTGTTTTTCTTTGCACTGTACAGATTTGAGGGCTTTGCAGGCATATGGAGCAAGCTGCTTGCGGCAGCAATGCCTATTATAATGGGACTTGTGCTTGCATACCTGATGAATCCTGTCATGCTGTGGCTGGAAAGATGCTTTAAAAAGCTTCTTTCCAAAAAGATGAAAAGCGAAAGCAAGCTGCGAAAGGTTTCAAGAGCTCTTGCAATCACAGGCTCGGTTATTATTCTTGTAGCAATTATTTCGCTCCTCATTGCGGCTATTGTGCCTTCTGTCATAGCAAGTATATCGGGACTTATGAAGACACTGCCAAATGATGTTGCGGCATTCATTAACATGATAAAGAACGGCAATTTCGGGGACAGCAAAATTGCTGAGCTCGCGAGCACAGGTTTACAGAATGCAACCGACTACATTGAGAATTATGCCACAGAAAAGCTAATTCCTGAGGCACAGAAGTATGTTGCACAGATTACAACCGGTGTGATTTCGGTAGTCAGAGGCTTATTTAATTTTATTATCGGAATAATCGTGATGGTCTATGTGATGAGTATTCAGGAGACTCTTGCAGGACAGAGCAAAAAGATAATATATGCTGTCTGCAAGCCAAAGACAGGCAATATCATCATTGAGACGATCAGAAAGACAAATGAGATTTTTGGAGGCTTCATAAGCGGTAAGATTATAGATTCACTGATTATAGGTGTGATTGCATATTTCGGATGTCTGATTTTAAGGATTCCATCGTCGGTGCTCGTTGCAGTGATTATCGGCGTCACAAATGTGATTCCGGTATTCGGACCGTTTATCGGTGCAATTCCATCGTTACTCATAGTAGTAATTCAGAGTCCGTGGCATGCGCTTTATCTTCTGATATTTATTGTCGTGCTGCAGCAGGTGGATGGTAATATAATAGGGCCTAAGATACTTGGCTCATCTACCGGTCTTTCGACCTTCTGGGTTATGTTTGCCATACTAATCGGCGGAGGAATGTTTGGTTTTCTTGGAATGTTACTTGGTGTTCCAACCTTTGCTGTGATATACTATATTGTGAAAAGAGTTGTTAATTATGCTCTCAGGAAAAAGAAGCTTCCTGAGGACACAAGGGATTATACAAAGACAACAGGCGTAGATACCAAAAATAATAAGCTTAAATACGAGTAGGTGAAATAAGTGGATAAATACGAATACAATCTCAAGCTGGATCAGATAAAAGCCCTAAGCGCCGAGGAGGGCTATATGAGCGCAGCAGAGATTGCGGATAGCATAAATTGGAACAAAATTAAAAATGTAAATACACTCGTTAAAATCGGCGAAATCTACGAGAAGGCCGAAAGATACCAGGATGCAAGGGACATACTTTTAATGGCCTATGACCGTTCACCAATCGGCAGGATGATTATATACAGACTGGCTGAGGTCGCCATCAAGATGGGTGATTATGATGCTGCTACAGAGTATTATGATGAGTTTGTTGAGATAGCGCCTCATGATGATATGAAGTATGTATTAAGATATGCCATCAAAAAAGGGCAGGGAGCTTCATTTGATGAGCTTATCACTATTCTTGAAGAGTACAAGGATGAAGAATACACTGAGGAGTGGGCATACGAGCTTGCATATCTATACCACAAGGCCGGAAAAGCCGATAAGTGTATAGATGCCTGCGATGAGCTCATTCTGTGGTTCGGAGACGGACCATATGTGGAGCGTGCGCTGGAGCTTAAGATGCTTTATCAGCCACTTACCAAGGCTCAGGAGGAAAAGTACAGACGATTCAAGGCAGAGAAGGAAAAGCCGGCTAAGATAAAGGATGAGGCTGAGGTCACTGAGATAGGTGCCATGGAGATGGTAAAGGGCGGAGAGATAGTGCATGATGACGTAACTATTCCGCAGATTACTGTAAATCAGGAGAAGTTCAATACTGTAAATTTACAGCAGGAGATTGCCAAGGGTATGCAGCAGATCATGGAGGCCAAGGGCAAGAATGAAGTTGCTGATACGATGGATACCATCAAAAAAATAGTTGAGGATATTCCTTATCTCAAGCTCGAAAAGGAGCAGGAAGAGTATGTACAGCAGCCGGAAGAGACAGAGCATATCGCTACAGATGAAGAGATAGATGGTTCACTTAAGTTGAATTTCAAGGAGCTTTTGGGTGAAGACGCTGACGGACAGATGTCTATGGTCATGAGTGAAAAGACTCAGCTTGAGCATCAGATTACAGGACAGATGTCTATACAGGATGTGCTTGAAGAATGGGAAAAGACCAGACATGCGGCTGAAATTGCACTTAAAGAGGCTGAGCAGCAGAAGCTTGAGTCAGCTAAGGCAAGAGCACTTCAGGAGGCAGGAGACATCATGGAGAGACTAAATGATGTCATTCCAAAGCTGGATGCAGGTGTCACTCCGAAGGAACTTCTTGAGGAGGAGTATTTGAAGGTCCCGGTTGATATTATAGAGCAGAAAGCTGCCGTGAAGGAGCCTGAAGAAGAGCAGAAACCGGATATGCAGGAGCTTTATGCAGATGAGACTGTGGATGAAGTACAGGAGCCGCAGGAAGCACCGGAAGATACTATAGACGAAGCACAGGAGCCGCAGGAAGCACCGGAAGAGGCTATAGAAGAAGCTATAGAAGAAGTGCAGGAGTCACGGGAAGTACCTGAAGAGGCTGCAGATGAAGCCAGGGAACCGGTTGGAGAGCCGGAGGATATAATTATGGCAGAGGAGTCTGAGAAAGACGAGATACTCATGCAGCCGACTACCATGATGCCTGAAATAACAGATGATATGTTAAATGTCGATGATGATACATCAGATGATGAGGCTTCACAGGAGAAAGAAAACGTTTCTGAGAAGAGAGATTTTGATCATGTGACATCATTTATCGAGCAGGAAATAGCCAAGATGACAGCAAAGAATCCGGGACTGGAGAAGAAACTGGATATGGCTAAGACAAGAAAAATGCCGGATATTTCATTGCCGGAGGATTTAGACAGCGAAGAAGATGACTCGAAATTGAAAGAAACAAAACATATAAAAGAGCTTACAAGCGAACAGAAAGCTATATTTTCATATTTCATACCGGTAAAGGGTATGGAGGATCAGATCTGCAAGGCATATAATGCAGTGCTTGATCATTTCAACAGGAAAGAAAACGCATCCACAGGCAACCTCATTATACAGGGAGAGCAGGGTTGCGGAAAGACAATGCTTGCTACAAGCTTTATAAAGGTATTACAAAAAGATGGTGAACAGCTTACAGGAAAGATGGGTAAGATTGATGCTGCCGCACTCAATAAAAAGGATGTGCAGCAGGTAGTCAGAAAGATAACAGGAGGCTGTCTCATCATAGAAAGAGCCGGTGATATCGACCGCAGCATAGCTGCCCAGCTATCATTTTTGATGGAGCATGATATTACAGGAACACTCTATATACTTGAGGATACATCAAAGGGTATAAAGAAGGCTCTCTCAATGGATGAGGGCTTTGCATCCAAGTTCACGGAAAAGATATCGGTTCCTATTTTTACAAATGATGAACTCGTATTGTTTGCCAAATCGTACTCTGCAGAGCTTGGGTACAAGATAGATGAGATGGCTATTCTGGCATTGCATAACAGAATCAGCAATATTGAGAGGATAGACCAGGCTACCACTCTGACAGAGGTCAAGGATATAATTGACGAGGCCATAGACAGGGAGGCTCACAGCGGACTTAAGAAGGCTATAAGTATTCTGACAGCCAGGCGATATACAGATGATGACCGAATTGTACTCAAAGAGGATCATTTCAGGGAAAAATAAATACTTATGGGGGGTATATATATGTGTAATTTTACAGCAATGGATTGTTACCTGTTTGGTCAGGCAACACACTATGATATCTACAAGAAGATGGGTGCTCACTTAGCTGAGCGTAAAGGAAAAAAAGGAGTGTGCTTTGACGTCTGGGCGCCACATGCGAGGGAAGTATACGTGTTTGGTGAGTTTAACGACTGGAATGAGACCAGTCATGAGATGAAGCGTGTAGAGCCGGAAACCATGGGAGTGTATGAGCTTTTTGTACCGGGAGCGCAAAAGGGTCAGATGTATAAGTTTATTATAGTCACTGAACAGGGTGATAAGCTGTACAAGGCGGATCCATACGCAAACTACGCAGAGCTTCGTCCGGGAACAGCGTCAATCATCACAGATATCGAGCACTTCACATGGACTGACAAAGAGTGGATGGATAAGAGAGCAGCAAAGTCAGATGCTGATGTATATTCTTCACCTATGGCTATATATGAGTGCCATCCGGGCTCATGGATGAGACATCCGGGCAGGGATGATGAGGGCTTTTATACATACAGGGAGCTTGCAAAATCACTCATATCCTATGTAAAAACTATGGGATATACACATATTGAGCTTATGGGTATTTCAGAGTATCCGTTTGATGGCTCATGGGGATATCAGGTGACAGGCTACTATGCACCTACATCGAGGTATGGAGAGCCTGAGGATTTTGCATACTTTGTTGATCAGTGCCATAAAAATAATATCGGAGTAATCCTCGACTGGGTACCTGCACATTTCCCAAAGGATGCGCATGGACTTGCCAATTTCGACGGAACAGCCACATATGAGTATGCAGACCCAAGAAAGGGAGAGCATCCCGACTGGGGCACAAAGATATTTGACTACGGTAAGAATGAAGTAAAGAACTTCCTTATCGGAAGTGCATTGATGTGGATAGAAAATTACCACGTAGACGGACTCCGTGTGGATGCAGTTGCGTCAATGCTTTATCTTGACTATGGAAAGAACGACGGACAGTGGGTGCCAAACAAGTTTGGAGGCAATAAGAACCTCGAGGCAGTAGAGTTTTTCAAGCATATCAATACACTCATACTTGGAAGAAATCACGGAACTGTAATGATAGCCGAAGAGTCTACCGCATGGCCAAAGGTAACAGGCAAGGTAGAGGAAGACGGACTGAACTTCAGCTACAAGTGGAACATGGGATGGATGCATGACTTCCTTGATTATATGAAGCTGGATCCATATTTCCGTAAAAATAACCACAACAAGATGACATTTGCGATGAGCTATAATGAGAGTGAGAAATATATTCTGGTACTGTCACATGATGAGGTGGTACATCTGAAGTGTTCTATGCTCAACAAAATGCCGGGCTTAGAAGGGGATAAATTCAAGAACCTCATGGCAGGATATGCATTTATGATGGGACACTGTGGAAAGAAGCTTCTTTTCATGGGACAGGAGTTTGCACAGAAGCAGGAGTGGAGTGAGGAAAGAGAACTCGACTGGTATCTGCTTGAGAATCCGGAGCATAAAAAAATCCAGAACTGGGTAAAGGAGCTGCTTCACCTCTATAGGAGAAACCGCTGTCTGTATGAGTTGGATTCAAGCTGGGAAGGCTTTGAATGGATAAATGCAAACGATGCAGACAGAAGCATCTTCAGCTTTATCAGAAAGAGCAAGGATGGCAAGAATAATATGCTCTTTGTCATCAATTTCACACCGGTAGAGAGACCTGATTACAGAGTCGGAGTGCCAAAGCACAAGACATATCAGCTTGTTTTAGATAGTGAGGATCCTAAGTTTACAGGCAAAACGGTACAAGAGCCTGTAAAGAAGGCTGCAAAGGGCAGAGGCAAGGCAGCAAAACAGACATATAAGAAGCTGGACTATAAGGCAGTCAAATCAGAGTGTGACGGCAGACCATTTTCATTTGCTTATCCACTTGCGCCTTACGGAGTTGCTGTATTTAAATACTAATATACCGGTAAATAGCAGGGTAAAGGACCGCGCCAATTTAAGGCGCGGTCTTTATTTTTGCGTATTATATGTCGATATATAAAAAAAGATAACTATTCAGAACCACAAAAGTACGAAGTAAGAATATCCATAAATAAAGGCTGCAGAGATGGTACATATGCAGGGCACGGAGCAGGAAATATGCAGATAGAGAATTTGATTAATAAAAGCACAGATACGAAAAATACGGACACAAAAACCATAAATGACATGACAGCGGGTATGCGTGTGTCAGACTACATAAAGACAGACAGCAGTGACAATATGTCAAAAAAGGCGGCTGTTGTCGGTTCGTCAAACTCTGTTGATATGTCGGATACGATATATGCAAGACCACAGGCTAAAAACGAAGCCGGGAACAACGATGGCACAGATATGGCAGAAAATCTGCTAAATGATATGAATCAGACCTCAGAAAACAGGCGAAATGATATGATTGTCACTGCAAGCACCACCACGAGTGATGATTACAAAGCTGCAAAGGATGACGGCTACGATATCATTGTCACAGAGACCGATAAGATAAAAGCAGTGCTGGCAAAAGCAGGTGTAGATATATCCATATATGGAGATGATCTGAGCAGGGAGCAGCTTACAGACATCACGGGAAGCCAGACTGAAGCGGCCATGCTTGTCAATCAGATGAAAGCATATGATATTCCTGCTACAGATGACAATATAAAGGCAGGTACAGATGCCATAGACCGGGCAAAGAGTCTTACAAATATATCCGATGAGACAAAGGCATATCTGGTCAGAAATAACATGAATCCGACGGTTTCAAATGTATACAAGGCTACGTACAGCAGCAGTCAGGTACAAGATTACAGGCAGAAAACCAAAATGACGGAGATATCAGATGAGCTGTTTGAGGAGCTTAAGCCACAGCTTAAACAGATATTAGAGGAAGCTCATATAGACAGTAGTGATGAGAATCTGAATCAGTGCAGATGGCTGATAGATGAAGATATAGCCGTTACACCTGACAATGTGCTGCTTGCGAATCGGGTAGACTGCATCAACGCAGCAGAAGAAAATGTGAGCAGTGATTTTTATGCAAGGGCAGTGACAGAAGCACTGGCAATGGGAAAAAAGGCTACAGATGCCACTATGTCACAAGATGGTCTGACATTTGACATGGCAAAGAAAGCCTGTGATGTATTAGGTGAGGCGACCGCAGATGACATTGTCACATTAGAGTCAGATAACATACCTGTCACGATAGAGAATCTGTCAAAGCTTATAGCTGCAAGGGGCAAGGATAGTGCAGCATCGCAAGCCTCAGCAAATAAAGCTGCGGATAATCAGATTACAGACAGCCGGGAAGCAAGGCTTGTGACAGCTCAAAGAAAGCTTGAGGAAGCGAGACTTTCCATGACAGCTGAAGCCAACCTTTCACTCATAAAAACAGGAGTTTCAATAGACACAGAGCCTATTGAACGTGTAGTGGAGCTGCTTAAGCAGCAGGAAAATAAATACTACGGAGCGCTGTTTGGTGAGAGCAGTGTAGAGGCATCTGATGATAGGGTACGTATGTACAATAATGTCTGTGATATTTTCAATCAGATGAAGAAGCAGCCGGCTTATGTACTGACCTTGGAATCCGCTGATGACACTGTGTATGAGTTGTATACAGCAGGCAAAGCAATGAAGCAGTCATTAGAAGCAGCAGCCTCAGGATATGAGACTCTTATGACATCACCGCGGGCAGATATGGGAGACAGTATATCAAAAGCATTTCAGAATGTGGATGATATACTTAAAGAGCTTCAGATAGATACATCTGAAAGCAATCGCAGGGCTGTGCGGATACTTGCGTACAACAGTACCGACATCACAGAGGAGAATATAAAGCAGATAAAGTCTGTAGATGAGCAGGTGCAGAGAGCATTCAGCGATATGACACCGGCGGTGACGATTGAGATGATAAAAAGAGGCATATCACCGCTTGATATGAGCATGAGTGACATAAGTGAAACTGCCAGACGGATAAAATCAGAAAATCCTGACGAAAGGGATGAGAAATTCAGCGAGTTTCTCTGGAAGCTTGAAAAGAAAAATGAAATCTCAGAGAAGGAAAGAGACTCATATATAGGCATATACAGGCTTATTTCACAGGTGGAGCAGTCAGATGGTGCTGTGATAGGCTCACTTGTTAATCAGGGAGCAGATATTACAATGAAAAATCTGCTTACAGCGGTCCGGGTACGAGGAAAGAGTGCCATGGACTATAAGGTGGACGATACCTTTGCCGGAGTGGACAGTGTAAGCAGGGGCATTAAAATTGACTCACAGATAGAAAGCGCATATCATACAAACTGCCTAAGGGATGTGCTTGATACACTTTCACCTGAGAAAATGGAGTTTGTGCAGGATGACAGCTGGCTTGAGATGACTCCGGAGCAGTTAAGGCAGGCTGTATATGAGGCAGGCGAGGATAACGCACTGTCAGAGCAATATGCCACGGAGCAGCTAAGACAGTTCAATCAGGCAGTTTCGGCGCCTGAGAACGTATATGCTTTTCTAGAGAAATATGATGTAAAAACAACCGCGGTAAACCTCATGGCTGCGTCACGGCTAATGAAAAATCCGTCAGAGACAGTAAGAAATCTCTGGGAGCGTGGAGACAGTGCTACGGCAAGGGCTCTTTTGGATGAGACTCTCAGACGGTTTTCTGAGTCGGTCAAAAATCCAAAGGAGCTTGCGCAGGCGCAGGAAACGCTGGCTGATACAGCAGAGCATGTTATGGATTCGATGATTATAGAGGATAGGCACACAGGTTCAATAGACCTCAGACAGATGAAGCTATTATGCAGTCAGCTAAGGATCGCTTCAAATATGTCGAGACAGGAAAATTATATTGTACCAATAGAGACTGCAGACGGGGTCACAGGTATGAAGCTTCGCATAGTAAGAGGTGAAGATAAAAAGGGACTGGTTGACATATTCCTTGAGGATAAAAAATGCGGCAGGGTAGCTGCATATTTTGAGGCAAAGGAAAACTCAGTATCTGCTATGATAGTCACAGACGATGAGCAGACTAAAAAGCTGTTTGAAGACAATATCACTATGTTTGAGGCAGGAATAAGTGATGGTGAACAGCGTGTGCGCATAGATGTGGCACTGGAGCATGATATATCTGCAAAAGAGTCTAAGATGTCAGATATGAAATCAAATACTGAGTCAGATAATGAGACTAAAAAGCAGCTTGATGGCAGTGAAAGTGTCCAGACAACCAGACTATATCACATCGCAGAGCAGTTTATTGTAAATGTCCAGAGGGTGATTGCGCAAGATAGTCTGTAACACCGATATATATTGCATGTGCCAGGTCATCCTGATAGTTTTTGTCAGTAAGAAGAAGTGTCTCAGCAGGATTACTCAAGAATCCACATTCTACGATTACGGTCGGGGATGTGGATTTTTTAAGTATAAAGTATTCTTTATTGGGCTTAATGCTTCGTGGCTTTGCGACACAAAGAGAAGTGTTTAAAGCTCCAAGAACAGAGGATGCGAGCTCTTTTCCTGCATCAGAGGCTTCATAATAGAATACCTGTGGACCGCAGCTTGAACTGTCCTCAAAGCTGTTTTGATGGATACTGATGCTGACTGCCACATTGCTTTTAGACATCAGGGCAGTTCTCTTTGTGAGATCATCTGTCTTTGGATGCTTGGAATTATCCGGGGCGAGGTCGCAGTCGGTGGTTCTGGTCATGACAACAGTAAAGCCTCTGTTTTCAAACAGCTGTTTAAGAGCCATTGCAATACTGAGGTTGACATCCTTTTCCATGACGCCGGAGGTGGAAATCTTACCGGGATCACTTCCACCATGTGCTGGTTGTAGTTTACGCAAATTGTGATATGTATTCCCCAGTATATATGGGGAGTTAGAAATGTATTGAGATTAGATAGCCTTTTTCTCCAAGTCCTCACAGTAAACGCTTGAAAATAAATGTTCCAGTTCATTTCCGAAGTTGTATGAGATTTTAAGTTTGCGGTTTTCATAAACTGTTATCTGGTCTATCATTTCCACAATAATATCTCTGTCTAATTCTTCAATGTCTTTCAGTTCCAACAACCGCCTTAACCACGGTGTTTCAAAAACATCTTCTGTTACACTTTCTTTTTTCTTTTCTTCCAGCGTTTCAATCTGTTTGGAGTAAAGCGTTTCTTTTTGTTGATAGTCCTCTCGATAAGAAAGAAATTCTTCTTTAGAAATCAGTTCGTCTTTGTAATCTTCATAAATTGACTTTTTCAGTTTCTTTACTCTTTCAAGTTCTGTTTTTAACTTTGTCAGTTCTATGTCAGTTGATTTTCTGATTTTTGTTGCTGTGAAAGATTGTGATTTTACAAGCTCCTGCAAATTCTCTACATTGCGGATAATCTGCTTTAAATCGCCCAGCACAATATCATTCAATACTTGAAATGGGAGAGTATGCGGAGTGCAATAGTCCTTTCCTCTTCTTTTGTAAGTTCCACAATAGAATGAATAAGACCTGCTTCCGTCTGCACGTCGCCAGAAATTTTTCATCATTGCCCGACCACAATCGCCACACTTTATAAAGCCTGCAAAGATATTTTTATTTGTTTCCAAGTCAATATCCCTATGCTTCTTTGTCAGCAGTTTTTGTACCTTATCCCACAGTTGACGGTCTATAATCGGTTCATGCGTATTTTCAACTCTTATCCAGTTTTCTTTCTCAACTGGTCGCTGTTTGCTTCTCATACGCTGATGTTTCTTCCCTTGTATCATGTTGCCGATATACATTTCATTTTTCAACATGATATTTACTGTTGAATACGTCCAATAGGAAGTTTTCTCCAAACGGTTGCAATTTTTATAATTTTCACCGTTGAGCTTTTTATATTCCGACGGACAAAGGATACCCTCTGCATTTAGTATTTTTGCAATGCTTTGTTTTCCTATTCCTTGTGCATACATAGTAAATACTCGTTTTACAACTTCGGACGCATATTCATCAATCACAAGTTTATTCTTATTTGCAGGAGATTTCTTATAGCCATAGCTTGTAAATGCTCCGATAAATTCTCCTGCTTTCTGCTTTGATTTTACAGTCGCTTGAACTTTATTAGAAATATCTCTGGCATACTGTTCGTTAAATATATTTTTAATAGGAAGTAACATATCGTATGCCTGCTTCATACTATCAATATTATCTGTTACAGAAATAAAACGAACATTAAGCTCTGGAAATATTCTTTCCAAATATCGCCCCGTATCAATGTAATCTCGTCCAAAACGGGAAAGGTCTTTTACAACAACACAATTTACCTTGTTATCTTCAATGTCAGCAATCATTCTATGAAAGTCTGGTCTATCGAAATTCGTTCCCGTAAAACCGTCATCAATATAAACATCATATAAGATAAAGTCATCATGCTTATTCACATATTCTGTTAAAAGTTTTCTCTGATTTCCTACACTATCGCTTTCTTCCTTATCTCCGTCCTCTCGTGATAATCTGATATAAATAGCTACGTTAAATAAGCTTGAACCTTTTTGATAAATCATTTTTCCACCTATTCAACTGCCGTACCTATAATAATATCATACAATAAAGTACGGCTTCTTTCCATGATTTTCAAAGGTTTTCCCCTCTTGATATGCGTTTTTAATATGAGATTTCACGATACGGATAAGTAATTCTTCTACAGAAAATTTACATAAAAATTCTCGTTCTACAATATATTGTGCAGGTTTTTTTTTAGTCAATGTATCAGCTCCCTTAATCAACTATCTATTCTCAACATACGCACATAGGCTTATCCAATATGCGTATTTTTCACAATGTTACAGAAGCAAACAGATGGTATTGGAAAGCTTTGTTAGTATCTCAACTATTCCCATTCTTGTGGGCAGAACTGCACCATATCGGTACGGAAAGGTGTGATTTGTTGCAGGAATTTGAAAAGATTTGAAAAAATTTTCGGATACAAAAAAGCCCGCACAAAACATGAATTTTGTGCGAGCTACTGGGATAGTGTATTTAATTGTAGATAGTATGCTGTTAAATCAGATTTGAATATATCGAATTGTACTTAAAGCTTAAAGGCACATTCATCACTCCATTTTTGGTTTGGATGTTTCAATGTAATAAATATGTTCCTTGTTCCACTGTTTTAAACAAAAACAAAATTCGATAACAGCCAAAGCAATATTATATGTATGGGATAGAAAATATAAAAGAGATATTTACACTTTTTTCCTCGTTGATGATTGTATGATAGTATTAGCGGAAGAGCAAGAACCATAATCCACTGATACTGAATTGTAAATATATTCCCTCCTACATCCATAGGAGAAATTCCACCTATTATAGACAATAGATATTCCATACCATGGGAAAGCCCTGTTCCTATTATCGGAATTAATTCCTTGATTTTCCATAAAATAATGGGAACAATATTAGTGGACATAAAAAACATATACACAACAACAAATATCATATACGACAGAATAAGTCTTTTCTTGTTGTCATAAGCTAAATACATTATAATTCCTAAAACAACAAAAATAAGTCCCCCTTCCGTTGTAAACACACTTCCCAAAAGAGCTGGTATCAAATAGAAGCATATTGTTTCCGTATACATATTACTAATTGAACTCAGATAACCACATACTATACATACAATAACTTGATAAGCAATATATAAACTTAGTACTTTTATCCAGGAAACAGCCTTTTGGTTTTTTCTTATTTCTAAGATTTCACATATGCATGCAACGATAAATAATGTTCTAAAGAAATTTAATTCAATTTGTGTACTCATTTGAATAACAGCCATCACAATACTTGCTAAATATAGCCTCAATATATACATCCGCTTAGAACTAGTATACTTTACGCCATTAACAACACCAAAAATAAAAATAGGTGCAGCGATTCGTCCTATCCAATGTAACGGCAAAGACATTGGCAAATCAGGAAAGAAATAAGCTATATGGTCTAAAAACATAGCAATCATAGCTATTATTTTTAACTGAAATATATTCATTAACAATACTCCTTGATTTTATTTTAAAAATATGATATTATAAATTAATCAAAAAAACAAGGTGAAAAGAGAAATTTCATGTGTAAGATATCCAAAAAAAATATTTTCGCTTCTTTATTGGCAGTGTCTATGATTTTCACAATGATGTCGACAACTGTTGTTCATGCTCAGTCAGTTAAAGATGGAAGTAATGAGGTAACCGTTACACCAAATGTTGGAGTTTCTTATGTTTCTCCAGAAGAAACTATTGAAACAAGAGGTACATCAAGACCTAGTAAGGTATGGAACATCAAGAGTAAAGGGCAATACGATTTTGCTGGTTCCTCTCATTATCAAAACTTGTATACTAATTATAAGTTTACAGGAAAAACGAGTTATAAGGTTTATGTAGAGAACACCGGAGATAATCCAATTACTGTGACAGCTAAAAGGCTTACTAAGACTTATGGCTCTACAAAAATTAGTGCTGGTAAAACTGGTTCTTTTGAGTTTTCTAATATTAAAAGCGATACTGAGTTTTATATTGTTTTTGAAGGAAATGGATACTCATTTAGCGGACATGTAAAATAACTTAAATACAGAAGAGAGTAAACGTTATGCTTGCTCTCTTTTTATATTAGAATCCTCCAGCTGCTACCCCTATGTAGAACAAGCTCATACTGCGATACCTGAGTCGCCTTTGTCTGATTATTAAGAAATTATACGGCAACGCGTGCTTTCACATTGCTTGTCTGTTCTCTCTTAAATTTCTTCTTTTTCTTATATTTTCGTTGTTTTCATCACTTGCGTTATCTACAACCTCCATGCCCCGGGTCAATTACAATAACGGTGGAATTAGTGTTTTTGCCGGTATTTTTTGCAAGAGCACAGACACCTCTTCCGAGGTAGAAGGACAGAATAAAGAGAGCTAAAATAAGACAGTATTTGTTTTTCTTAATAATGTACATATATTTTTTCATATAAGATACCTATAAAAAACCCGATGCACATAGAAGGCATCGGGTGTGTTTGTATATTATATGATTGGCTGATATCATTTATAACCTATAAAAGGTACTGAGTTAGACTGTAGCTGTAAAGGTACGGCCTCTTTCAGTAAGCCTTAAGCAATCAGTTCAGATATTTGATAACAGTATCCCAGACAGATGAATTCTCAAAGCCAAGCTTCCAGAATGCTGCACCGGCGAGCTTATTGTCGTCGACGAGCTTGAGCCTGTTCTCTAAAGATGTATTGTCCTCGAGCCATACCTTGTACAGCTTGTTGGATACAGACCACTCAGCGTAGTTCTGACCGGATTCCTCATCAAGAGCAGCAGTGGCATTGTTTGTGGCAAGCTGTGCTGCAGCTGCGTCCATACTATATACCTGTGAGGCAACAGTGTACTTTGACTGATCCTCGGTATCGGTTACGGCATCATCGTCCTCCTTTGGAGTGAGCTCCCATATTCTGGTATAAAAAGGCATGCCGAGAATAATCTGGTCAGCGGGAACCTCCTTCAGAGTGGATTCAACACCCTCAGTTACCCACGGAATGGAAGAAACTGAGCCGGCATCAGAGCCCTTATAGTGTTCATCGTATCCCATAATCACAATATAATCGGCAAAGTTTGCCATATCAGAGCGATTGAAGAACTTGTTGAAGCTGGCAGGTACTGTGACATCAACTGAAAGTGATATACCGTTATTGTGACACTTTATGGCGAGCTCTCTGATAAACTCGATGTAAGAGTCTCCATATGCTGCTTCTGTGATATTTTCAAAGTCAATATTTACACCATCAAGCTCATAGTTAAATGCAGCCGACATAATCTGATTGATCAGGGTAGTTCTCGTGGATGTATGTGTGAGCACATATGCTGCATCTACATCAGTATTTTCAAAGTTGCTGAACAGTCCCCATACTTCGATGCCCTGGGAATGGCAGTAGCTGACATAATCCTTGCTTGCTATATCTGCCAGATTACCATTGTTGTCATTTAAATAAAACCAAGTTGGTGACATTACATTTATGCCCTTGGTTGATGAAATTACCTGGGGCACTTTACTGTTTGCTGACTGGCTTGTTACCTGATTCCAGGCAAGACAGATATCCTTATCCTTCTTGATATGCGTAAAGGTCTCTTCCTCATAGTCAGGATTCGTAAGCTTAGTTTTTTTGCTCTCGGACAGAGCCTTGCGCTTTATATATCCAATAACACCATCCTCAGTGGCAACCTTATCCCATTTGTCACCGGAATCAAGAATAGTAATCTTGTCATCCTTTTTCACCTCTTTTAGAATAGGGCTCTTTATGCCGCCCTTCACGCGGATCTGGGTAGACTTGCTGACAGTGGCACTGTCTATTTCATCCCATTTGCTTGTGATGACGATGCGTGCCGGGTCATCATATGACTTAAAGGTGATATTGGAGTACTGTTTTACATAGTCTAAAGCGATAAGCGCAGAGTCAGAGGTGGCTTTCACGATCGGATAGCCAAAGTCATTGGTCTGCTTGGTGACACTGTAGCTATTGCTGTCAGCCGCCGCTGAGATGATATCAGATGCGGTTGTGTAAAGAAGCACATTCTCATTTGCATCCCAGTAAAATCTGGAATTTAATGAGTCGTGAACAAATTTGTAATCAACGTATATTTTTTTATCTATTATTTTAGCCTTGTAATCGGATAGCTCATTATCTACAATGAGAGCAGCCTCATCATCAGAAGAGATATTGAAATACTCTTTAAGATCCTCTGTCTTTTTCGTAGGGGTGTATTTATTGATAAGAGCAGTTATACCCATTATTATTACAACGAGGATAATAAGTCCGGTTACTATAAGTGCAGGCAATAATTTCTTTTTCATGTGTAAAAATCCTTTCCTATTATTTGGTGTCGAAATTGCTTAAGCTAATTATACCATTGTGAAATAGCATATTCAAATAATATGAAATAAATTTGTAATAAATTAAGAAATTTGTTTATGCATTTTGGCGCGGAAGGAGCAAAAGCTTCCCCCGCGCACATACCTTTTCTTTTTAAAATATGTCTTTTGGTTGTCTTTTTGCATTTAAACGGGGTAAAGGACCAAAAATATGCTGACATCGATTTCTTGTATAATTGAGAAAAAATGATATTAATCATTAATTATTGATAGTTTATAGAAATTGATATTTCCGGAGCTTTCCACACCCAATTTAATTGCTGATTTTTAGTTTCGTTTAATTTGATAAAATATCTGTAAAAATTCCAATATATAAATATAGTTTATTCTTCTATAAAAATACCTCCGTCTATATATACTGATTATGAGTAAAAACTGATAAGTAACAAATGGTCCTATGTCATGAAGCGCTCTGTGGCATTAAAAGTATAAGCCCTCCGAAGGCTTCGGACATAAAATTGATAAACAGCTGGTTAAAGATGTCATTTTGCATCGTGATATTAATTCCTTTCTGATATCTTATCCAGAGTGCCAAACAGGCTGGTATTGATGAGGAACGGGTCCTCTAAGTAAGGAAAGCCTACCACCGGATACTTAAAATGTTTATGGTTAATTGTCTTTTTCTTTTCCACGAGATTAAACAATATTTTTACGCTTTCTGAATCAGTTATTTTGTTTGAATTGAATAGCTCGATAATTCTGTTCAAAGCGCCCCGGTTCCATTTGCTTATTGTACACACAGCGATTCTTACGTCACACCTCATAAATTCCTTTAAGGTGTTTGGATTAAGTATGCCGAAATCAATAATCACACGCTCGTATCTCATGTTTAAAATCTCAGTTAGTGTGGACATGACTGCGTGAGGAAAGAAATCTACATTCTTATAAGTAAAAACCTTTTCGTCTGCTGTCTTTGACAGTGAAAGAATTTCGTGTGTACCATTCAGCTCAACATAGGCGGTTCTATACATGCATTTATTGCTCATATAATTACAAAGAGCAAGGCTTATATGTGTTGTGCCTACATTGTGAACGCTGCCACAGACCCCAACTAACTGTGGTGCAGAATGGACTTTCTTAAATATCCTTTTAAAGTGTCTGATAGTGATGCTCCTCCCTTTAGTTCTAACAGCTTTTGAATCAGCGTTTCCTTTTGAACTGAGCTCTTAAACATATCGCTGTCATAAGGAAAGTGATAAACACTGCAATTAAGCAGTGCGGCAATCGCGGAGGCATCCTGCCTGCTGCACATATTACATATAACACTCAGGGAAGCTGTCATTTTTTTGAGAATAGAATGATTCCTGTAGATATCATTCAGATGCCAAAAGCTGCCGTTACATACATATAATACGAGATCCATGTCATATATTTTCTCGTTGCACACATCAGTGCCAAGGTCGTATATCTGTATAGCATCTTTTGGAATATTAAACTGTATACCGTCACTGTAGTCGGGTATGCCCTGAAAGCTTTTGTAATAATAATATCCGTTTTTCTGCTTAAAAATCTGCAGTCCGTCGTGATTACCATGGCAAAGTACGCTTTTTGCTGAGTCTATGTAGATACCATGATATCCAAGGATATTGAGTTCGCAGGTGAGTGAAACGGCCACGTGGGTGGAGCCGCAGCCTCTGTGACTGCCTAAAACTGCTATTTTGTGTATGAGATGTGGCTGACCGGTTAATTTTTGAATTTCCTGTATTTCCTGATATAGCTCTGCGACAGTCACGTAACGCAGTGATGCATCAGATGTTGTTGCTTTTTGGATAATATGCTGAAACTTATGGGAAAAGCTGTCTGGGGTAAAGGTCAGTATATACTGCAGAAGCTGACCTAAGCTGTAAATGTCTGCCGCCGGTGTAATTGTATCCTCGGTAAAGCATTCGGGGGCAGAGAATTCTATATTCCCATAGTGATTGAAGTTATTTCCATCCTGGATAACATATGCCGATACGCCAAAATCGATAAGCTTAAGCTTATTGTGGCATACTATAATATGCTCCGGTTTAAGGTCCCTGTAAATAATGGGAGTAGATATCTGTGTATGCAGATAGATAAAAACATTGCATAATTGTTCACAAATATTAAAAAATAAACCTGGGGAAATTAACTGTTGATGAAGCAAAAATGAATCTAATGTCTCGCCGTCGATATATTCCTCGACGATATAGTAAAAAGCATTGTCCTCTTCGAAGTCAAATATACGTGGTATAGACGGATGCTCAAGAGACTTGAGTAGTCTTGCTTCTGATAATGCGGATTCGGCGAAAGCAGAAGCTTTAGGAACTTTCTTTAGAGCTCTCTCCTGATCCATAGATATGTGTCTGACAAGCGTAACGCTACCGGAGCTGCCGGTTCCGAGATCTTTAATCATCTCATATTTGTCAAACAAAGATTGATTTGTATTTTTCATACGCTCCTTTTGGGTCGAGCGCACATCTCATGGATAACTTATAACATACCTGTAAAATAATTGCAACACTTTTTTTATTTTTTTTTAATAGGCCTCGCGCTTTACAATATGACCGGTGTTTATTATAATAGTTTTACGATTTACACGGATATTTTCGGAAAAGGATGTGAAAAATATGAAAATTGAGAAGGTAAATGATAATCAGATCCGCTGTACTCTTACCAGAGAGGATCTTGAGGACAGACATATAAAAATAAGCGAACTGGCATATGGATCAGCGAAGGCGAAAAGCCTTTTTAAAGATATGGTAGAGCAGGCCAATTACGAGTTTGGCTTTGAAACAAATGATATTCCACTCATGGTGGAGGCAATTCCACTGCCATCAGAGTCTATAGTGCTTATCATCACAAAGGTTGAATATCCGGATGAGCTTGACACAAGATTTTCAAAGTTTTCAGAGGCAGATGACGACTTTACGGACTTAGGAAATGCAGGACAGCCTCCGGTGATAAAGGGAGCTGCTGATATTTTGGAGCTGTTTGAGCGTATCAAGAAGGAAAATGAGAAGACAGCTGATAGTGAGCAGGGAACTGATGATATTACAGAAGAACAGGCTGAGGCTGACGTAGTCAAGCTGTTTGTTTTTGATAAATTTGATGATGTGCGCAGGATTTCGCATGTGCTTGACGGCTTTTACAGCGGCAGAAATGACTTATACCGCGACGCTTCAAGCAATAAGTACTATCTTGTGGCCCACAAGAGTGAGCATACTCCGAAGGAATTCAACAAAGTGTGCAATATTATTTCAGAGTACGCATATCAGAAGAACTATGTGCCTGCCAATGAAGCATTTTTCAAGGAGCATGGTAATGTGATTATTGAAGAAGCTGCCATCCAGACGCTGGCAGTACTTTAACAGAATATTGATTGCAAATAAAAGACGGCCTGCATAAGCAAGCCGTCTTTTCGTAAATTAACCGAGGTCGTGATCGATGAATGTGTTGATTTCAACGACAAGATCATCCGGGTCAAGTCCGTGAACCATAGCAGCCTCTTCGATTGTCTCCATCTGTGATGATGGGCATCCGAGACAGTGCATGCCGATATTTAAAAGTAATGGTGCCACGTTCTGGTCAATCTGAAGAAGATCACCAATCATAGTGTCCTTAGTAACTCTAGCCATTATTGTTTCCTCCTATTAGTCTTTTAATGTGCCTATTATAATACGATTTGCATTTAATTGCAAATTATACTATAAAGATTTTTTTTGAGTAGTTCGATATACTTATTAGACAACGGAATGTTAATACTACAGCAAGGATGCCTGAGAAATTATCAGGAAAGGAAAACACATGAAAATAAACAGGAATATGAGTGCTGTCAGGGCAAATAAGCAGCTCCTCGGTACAGAAAACAGATTATCAAAGTCTATGAAAAGGCTTTCAAGCGGCTACAAGATAAATTCAGCTGAGGACAATCCGGCAGGAATGGCTATCTCCAACAAGATGAAGGCGCAGATAGAAGCGCTTGACCAGGCAAAATCAAATTCGTCAGATGCGCAGAATGTCATGAAAATAGCAGACGGAGCACTTGGTGAGGTAAGCAGCATGCTCCAGAGAATCAGGGAGCTTGCGGTACAGGGCGCTTCAGATACATATTCTGAGAATGATAAAAAGGCTTTGCAGTCAGAGATAGATGAGCTCACCAAGGAGGTGGACCGTATATCGGGCGATACGGAGTACAATACAAAGTCACTGCTCGATGGTTCGAGTGATACACGCGTCTATGTAAGGCAGAAGGATGCAAACGGCAATATGACTCAGGTGAACAGCTATATTACCAGAATCAATTTCTCAGACAATGTGGCATCAGATAAATATGAGCTTACAGTAAATTCGCTCGCAACACAGGCAACAGGAAGTCTCGCGTCTGCCACAAAGCCAGACGCAGAGGGAACGATTTCCATAAACGGTGTAAGTGTGGCGGTGAAGGCAGATATGACTCAGGATGAGTATATTCAGGCGTTGCAGAAGGCAGCGACCACAGCCGGTACTACTATGCAGGTGAATGGTGATAGCATCAGCTTTTTATCCAATGAGTACGGCAGCGACAGCACAGTAAATATATCTCTTTCTTCATCGCTTAAGGCTCTGGCAGGTGCAGGCTATGAGAATGCTGACGATGGAAGTGGAAATATGCAGCTCAAAAGTAACGGTAAGGATGCCGTGGTTACAGGCGGAGAAAATCTGTCGGACAAGACAATAAGAGCCGACGGTAACCGTGTATATGTGGTAGGAAACAGTGGATTTTCAATGGATTTTCTACTGAGCAGTGATATGGATATGACAGCGGGAAGCAGCAATCTGCAGATAGATATTTCAGATATCGGAAATATGGCTGTGCAGATTGGTGCAAACGAGGGCCAGGAGATGAAAATCAGGATACCGGAGGTATCATCGCAGACACTTTATCTGGATACGGTAGATGTGACTGTAAAGGGTGGTGCAGACAAGGCAATGTCCACACTTGATGAGGCGATAGAGTATGTCTCAGGTGTGCGGTCAAGGATAGGAGCCTTCCAAAACCGTCTGGAATCTGCTGAGAGCAGTCTTTCTGAGACTTCTGAGAACATGACCGGTGCATATTCCAATATCATGGATACCGACATGGCAACCGAGATGACGGAATACGCAGCACAGAATATTCTCGATCAGGCCGGAATCTCAGTGCTGTCTCAGGCAAATGACCTGCCACAGCAGGTACTTTCATTATTGTCGAGGTAATAAGCAATGAAAAATGAATTGAAGCAGGAGCTCACCAGAAGACTTTGTGCGTGCAACAATGGCGGACTCGTGCTTGTTATGTATGATATATATTTTGGTTTTTCAGATGATGTAAAAAATGCCCTCATGTCAGAGGACAGGGAAGCCTTGAGAAAGGGCGTGTCGGATGTACAGGCGGCACTTGATGAGCTGATGGGGGCACTTGACTTTAAGTATCCTCTCGCAGGACAGCTTTATCCACTGTACTCATACTGCAAGAGGCTTTTTTCCACAGTGCTTTACTCACTTGATGTGTCGGTGGTGGATGAGGCCGATGTCATTATGAAAAAGCTCAGAAACAGCTTTGAAACAGCAGCTGCCGATGACAAATCGGCTCCGCTTATGGACAATGCGCAGAAGGTCTATGCGGGCATGACCTATGGAAAGGGCAGGCTCACAGAGAGCTTTATAAACGATGATAACAGGGGCTTCCTTGCGTAGGAGGCCTCTTTTTTAGTTCATTAAACCTCATTAAGTCGCTTGGCACAGTTTAATAGAAATTTATACCGCATGGAAACAGCCTTGGCCTGATAGATGTAGTAGTCAATTAAATCGGGCTCAACCACATTTTCCAGGTTAGTGTATACAATTTGAAGTTCATCTGTTGTTTTCTTGATGTCATCCTGTAAGGTCTTGTAACCGTCATTTACAGGCGTTTCTTTAAATAATTTCATGAATTCCTCCAACAAAATAAGTCTTAATACAAGTATAAGCAAAAGAGTTTCTTCTATTCACAGATTTTGTAAAAAGTGCTTTTGACATGTGAAAAACCAGTAAAATCAAGGTTTTGACTGTGGATTAATGTGTTGGGTTTAGCTGCATTTTGTGGATAACTAACAAAAAGTATTTATTTTTAAAAAAGCTATAGACAAAATCGGGATTGCGTTGTTATAATTCGTCTCACGAAAGGAGAGGTGATGAAAATACAGTGATTGTGAAATTAATATCACACCTCATGCTGTATATACTGCTTACAGTAGCAGCAATTGGGGATTTCAAAAATTATAGAATCAGTAACCGGCTGATTCTGACGGGACTTGGTTGTGCGTTTCTATTTCGCTTAGTGGGGGGCAAGGTAGCGAGCATCATCTGGTTTCTTCCAGATATAGTTTTTCCGGTTGTCATTTTATATTTCTTATATCTTTCAGGCATTTTAGGAGCCGGGGATATCAAGTTATTTTCAGTAGTATGTGCATTTACAAATTTAAGATTTACCGCCTTGTGCATGGCAGCCGCTTTTGTGGCGGCAGCGGGATATGGTCTCATAAGTATGGTGCTTAAAAAGGAGCTCTTTGTGCGTATGAGGGATGGATTTTTATACTTAAACGGTATATTGTGTGGCAGATTTATGCGGTACCGCGGACAGGGGAAAGCTGTTAGTTTCGCGGTATACGTGCTTTTGGGAACAGCCATGGCAGATATATGGTTTTACGGCATGAGGTGATGGAAGGAGGGTTAAAGTACCATAGATGAAAAAAATCAGACTAGGAATTTATATTGAGGATTCAGAATATGGCGACAGACTGACATGCTATTTCATGAATCATTATAAGGATCAGCTGGAGATACATATGTATACCATGAAAGAGCAGCTGGAACACTTAGAGGGCGAGATAGATATCATGCTTTCAAGTGAGCTTGACCAGTGGAATAACAAGTATATCCCACTGATACAGATTGTTGAGGAAACACCTATTGAGAGTGAGGAGGGTATATACTTTGTGGAAAAATATCAGGAAGTAAACCGCATAGTGGAAGAGATTTTAAAGCATGTGGGCGGTGAGGTGAGAGACCTGACGAGTGAGGGCTCTTTGATAGGTCAGACGAGGCTTATAAGCGTGTATTCACTTGCTGATAATCAGTACCAGATGCCTTTTGCGATGACTTTGTCCTCTATTTTGAGTGAGAATGAAAAGGTACTGCTTATGGATTTTCAGGAGAATAGTGGATTATCGCGGATGCTTGAGCAGAGTGTGGAGCATAATCTGGACGAGCTATTGGTGATGGCCGAATCCGGACGATACTCGACAAACAGGATAAACAGCTGTATCGGAAGAAAGCATAAGCTGGATTATGTATATCCGATTGAAAATACAGAGTGTCTGTGTGAAATAAATACGGTAATATGCAACAATCTGCTTCAGATGCTTGGCAAGGAAATGCACTATGACTGCATAGTTCTCAATATGGGAACAAGATTTAAGGGCTTTTTTGATATTCTTGACAGATGCAGTGATATCTACCTGGTACAGAAAAAAGGCGGAATCAGCCAGTGGAGAGAGTACGAGTTTACAGAGGAACTGATTGAAAGAGGCTTAAGCAATGTAGTTGAGAGGATTAAGCTGATTGAGCCTCCGGTCATCACGACACCGGTATCTACATGTGATAAGCTTGTAGAGCTGTGGAAGTGGAATGAGTTTGGAGATGTCATAAGAAACATGACTCGGGGTATTTCGTGTGCTGGATGATTTTGGACAGAGAATAAGAGATATTATACTTTCTGAAATGGATTTGTCCAGAGAGCTGAGTGATGAGGAAATATGTGATTTAATCGGAAGCGTGGTTTCAAGAGAGGCACGCGACAGACCAATGACTATAAAGGATAGAGCTGAGCTTGAGCGCACCATATTCAACTCTCTGCGTAAGCTTGATGTGCTGCAGGAGCTGGTGGATGACAGGGATGTGACTGAAATTATGGTAAACGGTCCCAATGATATATTCTATGAAAAAGCCGGAAGAATCCAAAGGTTCAAGGGTCATTTTTCATCGGAAGAGAAGCTGGAGGATGTGATACAGCAGATTGTGGGACGCCATAACAGGGTTGTAAATCAGGCATCACCGATAGTTGATACCAGGCTTAGTGACGGCTCCAGGGTAAATATAGTGCTAAACCCCATATCTATAGGCGGCTCGGCTGTATCAATCAGAAAGTTTCCGGAGCATCCTATGAGCATGGAGAGGCTTGTTGAGATAGAAGCTCTCTCGCCGGAGGTGGCAAGGCTTCTACAGATACTGACGCAGGCCAAATACAATATATTTATTTCAGGTGGTACAGGCTCCGGGAAAACGACCTTCCTGAATGCTCTGTCACAATATATTCCTGATGATGAGAGAATTATTACAATTGAAGACTCAGCGGAGCTGCAGCTTCTGGGAGCTAAAAATATAGTAAGGCTTGAGACCAGAAATGCAAATACCGATGGGGTTACTCCAATTACAATAAGAGATCTTATCAGGACGGCTCTTCGTATGAGACCGGACAGGATAATAGTGGGCGAGTGCAGAGGTGCAGAGGCACTTGATATGCTTCAGGCTATGAATACAGGACATGACGGCTCGTTGTCCACCGGCCATGCCAATTCACCACATGATATCATTTCAAGAATTGAGACTATGGTGCTTCAAGGTCAGGATTTCCCACTCAATGCGATACGGCAGCAGATAGCATCCGGAATAGATATTATTGTCCAGCTTGGCAGGCTGAGGGATAAAAGCAGGAGAGTCCTTGAGATATCAGAGGTGGATGGATTTATGGATGGTGAAATTGTGCTGCATACGCTGTATCGTTTTGAGGAAACCGCTGTTTTGGACAGTGGGAGGATACAGGGCTTTTTAAAGAAAGAAGGGACACTTTGTCACACCGACAAGCTTATGGCAGCAGGGCTTAGTGTATAGGCTGTTATGTGGCATTTAAAGTAAGAAAGGCTGTAGCTGTCAGTATAGGAATATATGTTACTGAACAGTTATGAAGGGTTTGATTATATGGATTACAGCAGATATTCCATGTCCACAAAGGATTGGGGGATTGTTTTCATAAAAAGTATGGCTGCCACAGTGATTATCGCATATTTGTTTTATGACAGTCCTATTGTTGTTATTGCTTTTCCAGCGGTGTTTGCATATTGTGCAAAGCTGTGCAGGCAGGAGGGTGTCAGAAGGCAAAAGGAAAAACTAAATGAAGAGTTTATGAATGTACTTAAGGTATTGAGCTCGAATATGCTGGCCGGATACTCTGTGGAAAATGCATGGCAGGAGGCTGAAAAAGAGATGGAGCTCATGTATGGGAATGATTCGCTTATGCTGTCTGAGATACAGGAGATGAACAGGCAGATAAAGATGAATCAGACATTTGAGGCGGTGCTGTCAGAATTTGCTCATAGAAGCGGTCTGGAGGATATAGTCAATTTTTCTGATATTTTCTCATTTGCAAAGAGAAGCGGCGGCAGATTTGTGGATATCATAGAGTCTACCACTTACAGGATGTGGACAAAGTATGATACCAACCGACAGATAGAGGTTGCGGTTTCTGCCAAAAGACTTGAGCAAAAGACTATGAACTATATTCCGATATTTCTTTTGGCATTTTTAAAGCTGTCTTCAAGAGACTATATGTCTGCACTATATGGAAACCTGATCGGGGTAATCTTTATGAGTACCTGTCTTTTAGCCTATGCAGGGGCAATTAAACTGGCAAAGAAATTTTTACAGGTAGGAATAGGCATATGACGGGAGGAAAGAGGCTTAGAATAGCAGCATTATTTGTTATAGTTTTAGTTTTTGCTTTTATCATGGACATGTCGTCAAATGCTATAACTGATAATACACTTATACGCAATGATACAGGTGATGGAGATGCAGTATATGACCTGGTGCTAAATGCGGATGGACTCGACGAGGATTACAGCTATCAGCTGAAGCTGAAGGAGGAGCAGCCTTCAGATAAACAGGCGAACGAGCTGTTTACACAGGCAAAAAAAGAGATAGACGACAGCTTTTGCGAAAAAGGCCAGAGTGTAGAGCAGGTCAGAGGACATATAAATATGAAGGATGCATATGCATCGGGAGCTGTGGAGGCAGAGTGGACACTGAGTGATTATGATGTGGTTGATATTAATGGAGATGTGAACCAGGATGCATTTGAGGAGGCTGATGATGAACAGGGAAAGCTGATTAGCGCAAGTGTTGAGCTTTCCTGTGGCGAACACAGACAGCTGTATGATTTCTCATTTGTGGTATTTCCGGATGAACTGGACGCGGGCGAGCGCCTCATAAAGGGTATCAACAGACATATTGACAGTGAGATGTCAAAGACAGGCACTAAAAAGCTCACACTGCCGGATGAAGTAGATGGAGTAAAGCTTAGCTGGTCGCAGGAAAAAAGCAATACGGCAGCTAAAATAGCCATGCTTGAAGTTGTTGTTATAGTTCTTCTGGTGCTTGAGAAAAAGGAAAAAAAGAAGACGGCGCAGAAGGATAGAAATATACAACTGCAGCTCGAATATCCGGAGATAGTTAGCAAAATGGCTGTTTTGATGGGTTCAGGAATGACTGTGGAGCAGGCATGGAATAGGATTACCGCCCGTTATCTTGATGAGCGGAAAAATAATGATAAGAATATTATGCCCGCTTACGAGGAAATGCTTGTGACGGAGAGAGAAATCTCAGATGGCGTGACAGGCAGAAAAGCATACGCAGGTTTTGCGGAAAGAGTAAAGCTGCCATGCTATCAGAAGCTTGTACGCATTATTTTACAGAGTATTCACAAAGGAAGTAAGGGTGTATGTGAAATGCTCGAGAAGGAATCGGAGGATGCATTTGATGAGAGGAGGCTTTTAGCCTTAAAGCTGGGTGAAGAGGCCGGCACCAAAATGCTTATGCCGATGATGATTATGATGGCTATAGTCATAGCAATAGTAATAGCACCCGCAATTATTGATTTTAAAATATAGAAAGGAAAAATTATGTTAGGATTTAAGAATTTTTTATTAGATGAGGATGGCGCAGGAGTAGTGGAAATGATACTGATAATTGTCGTGTTAATCGGTCTGGTGCTGATTTTTAAGAAGCAGCTTACGACGCTTGTAAACAATATCTTTCAGACAATCTCAAGAGAGGCTGGTAAAGTGTGAGAGGCAGTATAACGATATTTGCCACAATGCTTCTCATGCTGGTGTCACAGTTTCTGTTTACTGTACTGGAAGCCGGCAGGAATCTGACACTTACCAATATAGCATGCATGAATTCAGAAGCTGTAGCAGAGTCAGTTTTTGCACAGTATTGCAGACCATTGTGGGATGAATACCATCTGTTAGCGTATGACGCCGGAAGTGACGCAATGGGCAATGTGGATATCGAAAATGTCAAGTCGTATATGAAGCAGCTTACGACTGACAATTTTAAGATAAGCGATTCAGGAGCTTTTGCCGGGGGTACTATTGTAAACGGCACCAGTATTCTAAGGTTGTCAATGGACGAGCTCGAATCCATGAAATATGTGCTCATGACGGATGATGGTGGTGATGTGTATACAAATGCGGTTGTCTCATATATGAAGAAAAATATTGGTTATGAAACAGTCAAAAATCTTTACAGTCAGTATAGCTCATTGAATGAAAACAAGTCTGCGGGTGAGTATGATGACAGTAAAATAGATAGTGCGTTAAAAGCCTTAAAGGATAATGCAGCTCATGAAGGCGGAGGCAAAAGCATAGCGAGGTCGTCACCGCCAAGAGCTTACAGTGCACATTCATCGGTTTCGAAAACAAAGCAGACGTCAGAAAGTAAGGCAGAAAGCACAGAAGGCGGCAATGCAATAGAAAATCCGCTGGTCAAGGTGCAGAAAGTAAAGGCATCAGGCATATTATCGCAGGTGGTTGATGAGAGCACGGTGTCAGGAAACAGTATTGATACATCAGCCAGAGTGTCCGGGCGAAGTCTGCATAAAGGAACAGGGGGCTGGTCCGAAAGTGGTGATGACTGGTATGCGAAAGTACTTATGCAGCAGTATATTCTGACATATATGAGTTGTTACACTGATACAAATCCAAATCATGCCCTTAACTATGAGGTGGAGTACATCATAGGAGGCAGAGCGAGTGATAAGGATAATCTGAAGATCGTTATAGCAGAAATACTGGCTCTGCGTTCGGCTGCCAATATGGCATACCTGGCAGGAAGCGCATCAAAGCAGGCACAGGCGATGGCTCTTGCTGCAATTATCGGTGGAATTACTCTGACACCGGAGGTAATTGAAGGGGTGGAAAAGGGAATTCTGGCGGCCTGGGCATTCTGTGAAAGTGTGCTGGATTTAAGGGCACTTTTGGATGGGGATAAGATTCCACTGATAAAAAGTGATACGTCATGGACATCGAGTCTGTATGGCATGACAAGCATGCTCACAGGGCAGGTGAAGGCAAAAAGCTCAAATGAAGGAATAGGCTACAAATCATATCTGGGTATGCTGCTTTTTACAAAGAGCATGAAAAATATAGCGTATCGCTCGATGGATGTGCAGGAGGCTACAGTGCGTATGACCGGTGCGCATGAAAGCTTTAGGATGGACAATGCAATCTGTGAGCTTAGTACAGATGTAAGCTACAAATATCATGGCATATTTTTATGCTTTGTGAATCTGTTAGATGGGGCAGATAACGAGTATACCATTAAAAATAAGGCAAAGTATTCCTATTATGGACGATGACGAAATAAGAAAGGCAGGTGTATGAAGGTGTCTTTTGTTAATAAAGTAAAGTTCCACATAAAAAAACTTTATAGAAAGGCCAAACTCCCAGGCGATGATAGTTCTCAAAAGATGCCCTCATGCACCTGCCTGAAAGCGTCATATACACTTGAGGCTGCGGTAATATTTCCGCTTGTAGCAGGCTTTTTTGTATTTATACTTTTTTTCTTCAGGGTGGTTCAGGTGGAGTCGCAGGTGAAGGCTGCTCTGTATTATTCATCCAGGATGAGTGCATTAGCGAGCAGTGCAAACGATTCGTCAGTTGTATCAGTGGCCACTGCAGAGGTACTATTCAGGAGCCAAATATCTGACTCGAAGCACATTGATACATACGTGAGCGGTGGAAGGTATGGAGTGTCACTGCTTGGCTCGAGTATGGGTGGTGATGATGTCTCGCTTAAGGCAAAGTATAAGGTTAAGCTTCCGGTGAGCTTTTTTACTGTGGACGGAATATGGATAGAGGATTATAGCAACAGCAGAAAATGGACAGGAAAAAATCCCGGCGAAAAGACGGACCCATATGTATTTTACACTGACTATGGCAGTGTTTATCACCTGTCCGAGCAGTGCAACTACCTGGATTTAAGTATAAAGAGCATCAAATGGTCACAGGTGGGGGCAAGCAGAAACAAAGATGGTAGGAAATACCACGCATGCTACTGTGCCGCGGATAAAAAAACAGAAGGTTCAACGGTATTTATAACAGATTATGGCACGAACTATCACGGAAAGCTTGGATGCAGTAAGCTTAAGCGGACAGTACACAAGGTGCATAAGTCGGAGGTAGATGGCAAAAATCTGTGCAGTAAATGTAAAGGAGAAGGAACATGATACAGCTTATCATTTTACTTGGAATAATCAGTATAATTGACTTTTCAACCAAAAAGATACCAGTAGTTGTATTGGTAGTAATGGGGATTGTAGGTATTGCAAGCTCTTTTTATGCGAAGCAGTCAATTATATCAGTGGCTGTTGCCCTGATTCCCGGTATAGTGCTTATGGCAGCTGCGTTTCTTACAGGAGAGCAGATAGGCTATGGAGATGCTGCTGTTGTGACGCTTATGGGATTGTTTGTGACAGCTGACATAGTGTGCAGCACTATGGTGATGGGACTGACAATAGCGGGAACAATCTCAGTTATTTTAATTGCATCAGGCAGGGCTGGAAGAAAGAAGCAGATTGCATTTACACCATTTCTACTGCTGGGATATGGATTGACGGAGGTATTTATGTGACTGGAAATAAATTAAATGTAGATTTATCTTATGGACTAAAAGGCAGTTATACAGTGGAGGGGGCGATTATTATACCTATATTTATTGTTATGCTTGCGATAGCGATGAAGATGGGACTTGTGCTGTATAACGAAATGAAAGCAGACAGCTCTTATGAGTATGCTACTGATATGTGGCTGGTGGATGATTTCTATAATTATCAGGTTTTGAAAGAGGTAGTAAATGAATTCTAATGAAATAGTATATGAGAGAAAGATGACAGGCAGCTTTATGAAGCTGCGTTGTGACGAGGTGAGGCCGTTAGATGAAAAGATATTGCTGAAAAACAATATTCCGGGCTTTCTGAAGATGGAGAAGTGTTATGTGAATAATGAAGGGCAGTACTGGTATGATATATCCGGAGTTCAGTCTTTGGAAATGCGCTGCCAGTATAATGATATAAAGCTTGAGTTTCTTGAAAAGCTTGTAGTGAGTATCTGTAACAAGATGGAGCTTTTGGAGAATCATCTTGTTAGCGTAGAATCTCTGGTGCTTGATCCTCAGCTAATACACATAAAAGGGGTAAATCAGGATGAGGAAATATATTTTACAGCATACCCGGCGCAGATGAAAACCATTTGCAATACATTCCAACATTTGATGGAGTATATGCTCACAAAGCTTGATCACAGTGATGCTGAAGCGATACATATAGCATATGGCATATACGAGAAAACCATAAATGGCAATTACAGTATCGCTGATATTAGAAATGCCATAATCGAGGAGCGACAGAAAAAGGTGGCAGAAAAGCCGGTGGAGGAGGTGGTTGCGCCGATTTCACAGCCACAGGTCAGAGTAGAGGAGCCTAAGGAGCAGATAAAGCCTACACTGTACGATAAGCTTCGGGTGTATCTGCTGGAGCAGCTGGATATCAGGCTGCCGGAGCGAAAGAAGCAGGCGTCAGTGATAGAAAAGCCTAAAAAACCGGATATAAACAGAAAATGGTTTAAAAAAGAAAAACGAAAAGAAAATCGTGAAAAGGTAGATGACACCATGCTTATACACCCAAGCTCAGAGACTGCACCGGAGCCTGTACCGCGTCAGATACACCCCACAGTATGTCTGAGCGATTACAGGGAGCACCCACAGGGCATGCTTTTGTATGAGGGCATGGAAAACCGCAGCAATATTATAATAGACAAAGATTGTACGCGTATTGGTCAGGGCGATGAGGCCGATGCAGTAATAGGCAAGGATACAATAAGTCATTTTCATGCAGTTATAAATAGGGAAAACCAGGAATTTTATCTGGAGGATTTAAACTCCACAAATGGAACCTTTGTGAATAATGAGGTGCTTGCGTACAAGCAGAAGAAGCAGCTCAAGTCAAATGATATCATCAGATTTGCCGATGTTAAGTACCGGTTTGTATAATTGTTGCAAATAAGCTCCTTAAAATTTATAATAAGAAAAAAGTATTTAACAGGAAAATTAAGGAGACTCCACAGCTTTGCAGAATATAAAAAGATTTGATGATAAACCATATATGACAATTGGCATAATAGTGGTAAATATAATAGTTTTTGTGCTGATGAGTTTATCAGGCAGCACACTTGATGCACAGTATATGGCTGCCCACGGAGCCATGTACCCTGAGTATATAAAGGATGGCCAGTACTGGAGGCTGTTCACTTCGATGTTTATGCATTTTGGATTGATGCATATACTTAACAATATGGTGGTTTTAGGTGCTGTCGGTCAGATAGTCGAGAAAGCCATGGGGCATGTGAAGCTTCTGATTACATTTCTTGTGTCAGGCATGTGTGGAAGTGTATTATCGTACATCGTTATGCTTTATAATAATGACTTTGCGGTATCGGCAGGCGCCTCCGGGGCGATATTTGGTCTGGTGGGAGCACTTGTGTGGATAGTTATAGCAAACAGAGGTTTTTATGAGGGCATCAGCAGACAGCAGGCTGTATTTATGGTTATACTGATGATATACTATGGAGTTTCAACGCAGGGAGTGGACAATTGGGCTCATGGAGGCGGGCTCGTAGGCGGATTTGTTATTTCAATTGTTTTATATCGCAAAAAGAGATATAATAAATATAATATCAACTAAAAATTAATGGTAGGAGAAGCTACATGAAGATAAATATTTATTATGGTGGAAGAGGTTTACTGGACGACCCGACACTGTATGTGATAAGCAGGATAGAAAATGTGCTAAAGGAGCTCCGCGTAAAGGTGGAGAGATACAATATCTATGAGCACAAAAATGAAATAGCTACATTGCCACAGACCTTTAAGGATGTAGATGGAATCATTCTCGCAACGACGGTTGAGTGGCTTGGTATAGGTGGATACATGCAGCAGTTCCTTGATGCATGCTGGCTCTACGGCGATAAGGAAAAGATAAGCAATACATATATGCAGCCTATTGTTATGTCTACCACATATGGAGAGCGCGAGGCAGAAACCACACTATGCAATGCATGGGAGATACTTGGCGGTCTGCCGTGCTCAGGGTTATGCGGATATGTAGAGGATATTACTACATTTCAGCTCAATAAGGAGTATAATCTCATAATAGAAAAACGCGCGGAGAATCTGTATCGCACGATATCCCAGAAGATTAAGAGCCTGCCTACAAGCAATCAGGCAGTGAAGCAAAGTGTACTCAGGACACAGCAGCTCAATCTCACCCCACAGGAGAGCGAGCAGCTGTCGAAGTATGTGTCTGATGATACATATGTAAAGCAGCAGAAGGAGGATATCGAGGAGCTTGCAACCATGTTCAAGGACATGCTCGGGCAGCAGGCGTCTACAGATGACATGCCATATATAAAGGAGCTTGAAGCACATTTTATTCCGCTTCGTGAATTCAAAGCCTGCTATTCATTTAATATAGAGGGCATTAAAAATCCATTATATATAAAGGTGGATGAGGATAAGCTGGATATACACTATGGCGAAGAGGATATAGTGGATGTATACGCCAAATTTTCGAAGAGTATCATGGAGTCTATAATAGATGGTCACATGACCTTCCAGAGAGCATTTATGACCGGAGAAATGACAGCAAAAGGCAATTTCAAGACACTGCGCATGCTTGATCAGATATTTCCGTTTTAATGGGCTTTTTGATTCTTAACAGTTACAAAATAATTATATATATGAGGTGACAAAGATGAAAGATGACAACTGTATTTTCTGTAAACTGGCAAATGGGGATATCCCGACCAATTCAATCTACGAGGATGATGATTTCAAGGTAATACTCGATGCAAGTCCTGCTACAAAGGGACATGCACTTATCCTTCCAAAGCAGCATTATGCAAATATTTTTGAGATTGAGGATGAGACACTTGCCAAGGCAGCAAAGCTTGCAAAGAAGATTATGACACACGAGAAAGATGTGCTTGGCTGTGAAGGCTACAACCTGGTACAGAACAATGGAGAGGTGGCCGGCCAGACGGTATTCCATTTCCATATGCACCTGATTCCAAGATATGAGTCAGATGACAACAAGAATGTCATAGAGTGGAATCACAAGGAGTTCACTGATGACGAGATGAAGAAAATCTGCGATGAGATGAGCATGTAATAGCTGCTAATAGTTACACATTATTAAAAAACAAAAAGCCCGGATATGCAAATGTAGTTCATATCCGGGCTTTTCTTTTTTATAATATTTTATAATATGCAATGACACTAAAAATTGACCCTATGACGACTTCTTCACCTGAGAGTTAATCAAATCGATTATAGTAGCGATGGAATCCATCTGACCGCTTTTTGCCATGGCATCCTTATATTTATCCCTGTTGCCGTATACCTCTTTTACTGCGCTAAGCAGAGAATCCTTTGTGAGCTCCTCCTCCTCGATGACATATGAAAAGCCCTGCTTTTTGAAGGATTTTGCATTTAATACCTGGTCTCCGCGGCTGGCAGCAGCAGAAAGAGGAATCAGGATGTTTGGCTTGTGCAGAGCAAGCAGCTCGCAGATGGAGTTGGCTCCGGCTCTTGAGATAGCCATGTCAGCCAGAGCAAACATGTCGGTGAGCTCAGCATTGGCGTACTCAAACTGTGCATAGCCTGTGATTCCGGCAAGCTTGTTGTCCAGATTGCCCTTTCCGCAGAGGTGAATCACATAGAAATCCTTTAGCAGCTCAGGAAGAATCTCACGGACAGCTTCATTAACCTTTTTAGAGCCGAGGCTTCCTCCGATGATGAGGATGACAGGCTTATTGTGGTCAGGAAAATTACAAAGCTTTATGGCATTTTCGGCAACGCCGCTAAAAAGCTCGCGTCTGATAGGTGATCCGGTGAGCACAGCCTTGTCTGCAGGCAGATATTTCATGGTCTCAGGGAAATTGCAGCAGACCTTTTTGGCACCCTTTATGGCGATTTTATTGGCAAGTCCCGGGGTGATGTCCGACTCGTGGATGATGGCAGGCACATGGCAGTGCTTTGCGGCAAGCACGACAGGTACGGAAACGAAGCCACCCTTAGAAAATACTACATCAGGCTTGAGTTTTTTCATGAGGCTTACAGCCTGACCGTAGCCCTTTAACACGCGGAACGGGTCTGTAAAGTTCTTCCAGTCAAAGTATCGGCGCAGCTTTCCTGATGAAATGCTGTGGTAAGGAATCTTCTGGGCTTCGATCAGTCCCTTCTCCATTCCGTTTACTGAGCCAATGTATTCGATATCGTATCCGGCTTCCTTAAGTGCCGGCATAAGAGCGATATTTGGAGTGACATGACCTGCAGTACCGCCACCTGTCATAACTATTTTCTTCATATATATGTATCCTTTCTTGCGTTCCTGTTTGTCTCATATTTATATTATACTCAACACAATAAAAGTCAATACCAAGTTACCGGTGAAAGTTTGCTCTGCAATGCCAAATAAATGTCGAAACTTGCGACCGATAGGAACTGTTAAGTTCAAGTGAATTGGTTATAATAATCAATAGTACATCATCCTGCGTTATAGGTTAAGTTAAATTTTGAATGATGTATCGGAAAAAGAATAGTAGGGAGGACACATTAATATGGAATTATCAATGGACAATATGGACATCGTGGCAGGAGGCATACTTGCGATAATGCTTGCACTTTTCATGCTGACAGTCATTGTGACCTTGTTCGCACTCTCACACAGGATAAGACTTTTGAGCAACGAAATTTATAAAATAGAAAAACAGGTGAGCGACTACATAGACGAGCTGTCGAGAAGCGAAAGCGACAAGCTGGAGATAGAGCATAAGGCACATCAGAATGGGGTGATTTCATCGGTGCTTCAGGAGATTTTTCCATGAAATTTGACAAAATGCTATTACTGTGATATTATACCGACTGTAACAAAGTTGTAACAAATGCAACATAGGTGTAATAAACGTAACAAAAACAACATATACTACACCATATGGAGGATTATATGAAGCTAAACAAAAAAGTAATCGATAGCATTACGGTCTGTGGACTGTGCGCCATGCTGACGGTTACCGCGGTTACTAACAGCGGACGCTCTGAGGTCAAAGCAGAGGATAAGGTGCTAGCAAACACTGGTTTAGAGCATACTGGTTATAATAGTTATGCTGGCGTGGCAGCGACTCTTTTTGATTATGAGAAGGGTCTCACAGCAGAGAATGCTGTTACAGTAGAAAAAGAAAATGTTGAGATGGTGGCAGCAGCACAGGATGCACAGCAGGAGGCACAGCCACAGCTCACACAGGAGCAGCAGGAATGGCAGACAAAGCTTATGCCAAACGTTGAAGAATCACTCAACGTAAGAGCACAGGCCGATGAACAGTCAGATATTGTTGGAAAATTATATAAAGGAAGTGTGGCAGACATCGTAGAAAACGATGGCACATGGGCTCACATCAAGTCAGGAAATGTAGACGGATATGTCAATGTATCTTACTGTGTGACCGGAACTGACGCATTAAGCTATGCTTACGACACATGCGGAGAAATTGCTACAGTAAATACAGACGGACTTCGTGTGAGAGAGACAGCAGATACAAACAGCAAGGCCTTAGAGGTAGCTGACCAGGGCAAGACCTATCAGGTGGACCGCGCAGCGCAGGCACAGGATGGCTGGATCGCAGTAGTCTGTGATTCACAGACAGGATATATCGCAGCAGATTATGCGACACGTTCCCTCAACACAGGAGTGGGTATCACAATTGAAGAGGAACAGGCTCAGATAGCTGCACAGAAAGAGGCTGAGAGAAAGGCCGCAGAAGAAAAGGCAGCAAAAGAAGCTGCAAAAGCAGCAAAGGAATCAAAGAAAACAGAGACCACACAGGGCGAGGCGGTAAGTGCAGGAGCAGATGACCTGACACTGCTTGCAGCAATCATCGAGTGTGAGGCAGGCGGAGAGAGCTATGAATGTCAGCTTGCAGTAGGAGCGGCAGTCATCAACAGAGTAAAGAGTAGCTCATATCCAAACAGCATCTCAGGTGTTATTTACCAGAAAGGCCAGTTTGGACCGGCATCATCAGGAAAGCTCGCAAGAAAGCTTAGCGGACGCATTTCTTCTTCATGCTACAGTGCAGCACAGGAGGCAATGTCCGGAGTGGACAACACAGGAGGATGTACATCCTTCAATGACCATGGCTCAGGAATATCAATCGGAAATATGAAGTTCAGATAATATACAGCCAATACAAAGAAATAACAAAGAGGCTGCAAATCAACAAAGCTTGTTGGTTTGCAGCCTCTTTAATTATTTGTACGGCGTGGTTTTACAGTCAGAGCGTCAATGCTTCAAACCTCTTGCAACATACCACAAAATAGAGTAAAATGACATCATTATAGCAACCTACAGATATAAATTATAGCAACCTGCATCTATAAACGATGCAAATAAAACCCAGGAGGCAAGAGCAATGCAGTTAAAGGGACGAAACTTTTTAAAACTTATGGATTACACTCCGGAAGAGATTACTTATCTGATTGACCTCTCACAGGAGCTGAAGGAAAAGAAGAAAAAAGGCATCAGACATGATGAACTCACAGGCAAGAATATAGCGCTGATTTTTGAAAAGACCAGTACCAGAACTCGCTGCTCTTTTGAGGTAGCGGCACATGACCTTGGAATGCATGTCACATACCTTGACCCGAGCGGTTCACAGATAGGCAAAAAGGAGAGCATCGCCGATACAGCGCGCGTGCTCGGCAGAATGTTTGACGGAATCGAGTACCGTGGATACGGACAGGAAATCGTGGAGGAGCTGGCTAAATACGCAGGCGTACCGGTATGGAACGGCCTGACAAATGAGTTCCATCCGACACAGATGATAGCAGATATGCTTACAATCCGTGAGCACCTCGGCAGACTCAAGGGCGTGAAATTTGTATACATGGGCGATGCAAGATACAACATGGGTAATTCACTCATGGTCACATGTGCAAAGCTTGGCATGGACTTCGTGGCATGCACAAACAAGAAATATTTCCCAAATGATGAGCTTGTAAAATACTGTAAGGACGTTGCAGAAACAACAGGCGCATCAATCACACTCACAGAGGATGTGGCAGAGGGCACGAAGGACGCAGATGTCATTTACACAGATGTGTGGGTATCAATGGGCGAGCCGGAAGAGGTATGGGCAGAGCGAATTAACGACTTAAAGCCATATCAGGTAAATGCAAAAGCATTTGAAAATGCAAAGGATAGCGCAATCTTTATGCACTGTCTGCCTGCATTCCATGATTTAAAGACCACTATCGGCAAGCAGGTCTATGAGAAGTTTGGACTGAGCGAGCTTGAGGTGACAGACGAGGTATTTGAGTCAGAGCGTTCAGTGGTATTTGATGAGGCAGAGAACCGTATGCACTCAATCAAGGCTATTATGCGTGCAACACTTGCTGACTAGTACGGCAAGCAATGACCGCAACAAAAGATTGACGGAAAGCTAAGGAATAAAGTATGAAGGAAGAAATACTTAGACTTCTACGCAGCGCTGACGGCTATATTTCAGGGCAGGAGCTATGCAACCGGTTCGGAGTATCGCGCACAGCCGTGTGGAAGGCCATAAACCAGCTAAAGGAAGCCGGATATGAGATTGAGGCACAACAGAATAAGGGCTACAGGCTCATGGCAGCGCCTGATCTGATGACAGAGGCGGAGATAAAAAGCCTCATGCACACAGAATGGGTGGCAAAGGAAGTGCTGTATTTTGATACAATAGACTCCACCAACATCAAGGCTCAGGAGCTTGCCGAAAAAGGCTATCCGAGCGGCACCTTAGTCGTAGCGGACAAGCAGGAGTCAGGCAAGGGGCGCCGCGGCCGCAGCTGGGTATCGCCGTCCGGCACAGGTATTTTTATGACACTTATGATAAAGCCTGATATCAATCCCAACAATGCATCCATGCTCACGCTTGTGGCAGCGCTTGCTGTCGCAAAGGCAATAACAAGCGTTACAGGCGAGGAAGCCCTGATAAAGTGGCCAAACGACATTGTGGTAAACGGCAAAAAGGTGTGCGGCATACTCACAGAGATGAATGCGCAGTTTGACTATATCAACCATATTGTTGTAGGTATCGGTATCAACGTGCATAATGAGAGCTTTCCGGAGGAAATCAGTCAGATGGCGAGCTCACTCATGATAGAAGCAGGTGGCAAAAGATTTCACCGTGCGCAGATAATCGCAGAGACCATGTCATACTTTGAGCAGTATTATGACACATTTTTAAAGACGCAGGACCTTTCAGCCCTCGTCAGGGAGTATGATGAGCTGTTGGTCAATAGGAACAAATCAGTAAGGGTACTGGATCCGAAGGAGCCGTTTGACGGAAAAGCGATGGGCATCACGCCTAAGGGCGAGCTGATCGTGGACACATGGGAATCGCGTAAGCTGGTTTCAAGCGGAGAAGTATCAGTGAGAGGAATATACGGATATGTCTAAAGAGGTAGTACTTTGCGTGTCAAACGCATATCAGAAAAAATATTATCTGAACGAGAATTTTAACGGACTTCCACAGACAATAAGGGACGAGCTCAAAATCATGTGCGTCCTGTATACAGAGGATGTGGGAGGCATACTGGAGCTGGTGTTTGATGAGGACGGAAACCTCGATTTCAGAACATCCTGCAAGGAAAACGACTTTTTCTATGACGAGATAGGAAGCGTGCTAAAGATAAAGCAGTACCGCAACGAGCGAAGAGAGCTGCTCGAGTCGATAGAGACGTATTATCGCATAGTATTTTTGGGAGAAGGACTCGAGGAGGAATAACAGATGATCTTAGCACTGGACGTAGGAAATACAAACATAACATGCGGCGTGTTTGATGGTGACAGGATAAAAGCAAGCTTTAGAATTACAACCAAAATGCCACGTACATCGGATGAATACGGCATGCTTCTGAGCACTCTGCTTGAAAGAAATCAGGTAGGCATGGACGACATACATGATGCAATCATCTGCTCCGTTGTACCGAATATCATGCATTCACTGCAGAATGGCCTTATAAAATACTTCAATATCAGGCCGATAATCGTGGAGGCGGGCATCAAAACAGGCATCCGTATCGCCACACCAAATCCGCAGCAAATTGGCGCAGACCGTATAGTAGACGCCGTAGCTGCATATGAATTATATGGAGGACCTGTTTTGGTCATAGATTTTGGCACAGCAACCACCTACGATATGGTCGATGAAAACGGTACCTTCATGGGAGGAATCACAGCACCGGGCATACGTATCTCAGCCAAGGCACTCTGGGAGGATGCGGCAAAGCTTCCTGAGATAGAGATTAAAAAGCCTGATAATATCCTCGGAAAGGACACTATCACAAGCATGCAGGCGGGACTTGTGTATGGACAGATAGGACAGACAGAGTATATCATCAACAAGGTAAAGGAAGAAACAGGCATGTACGATGCAAAGGTTGTAGTGACCGGCGGACTCGGCAGAATAATATCCAATGAGACAGAAAACGTGGATGTATACGATCCGGATCTGACATTAAAGGGCATAAACCTCGTGTATCGCAAGCAGAACCGCAAGGGAGTGAAGTAATAGTATGGATATTCATCAGATACGAAAGCTTCAGATAGGAAGTGTGACACTCCCAAACAACCTGATACTGGGACCTATGGCAGGCGTGACAGACCTGCCATTTCGCTTATTGTGCAAGGAGCAGGGAGCCGGCCTTTTATGTATGGAAATGGTCAGCGCCAAGGCAATTTTGTACAAAAACAAAAATACAGAGTCGCTACTTTCAATAGATGAAAGAGAAAAGCCTGTTTCACTCCAGATGTTTGGCTCAGACCCGCAGATAATGGCTCAGATAGCAAAGCAGATAGAGGAAAGACCGTTTGACATACTGGATATCAACATGGGCTGTCCGGTGCCCAAAATCGTAAACAACGGTGAGGGCTCAGCACTCATGAAAAATCCGATTCTTGCAGGTCAGATTATAGAGAGTATAGTAAAAGCGATAGATAAGCCGGTCACCGTAAAAATACGAAAGGGCTTCGATGATGAGCATGTCAACGCAGTAGAGCTGGCACATGTGGCTGAAGAAAGCGGCGCAAGCGCAGTCGCAGTGCATGGCAGGACCAGAGAGCAGTACTACTCCGGTAAAGCCGACTGGGACATCATAAGGCAGGTAAAAGAGGCTGTCTCAATACCGGTCATAGGAAACGGAGACCTGCTTTGCGCAGAGGATGTCATAAGAATGCAGGAGCAGACAGGCTGCGATGGCTTTATGATAGCCAGGGGAGCGCAGGGCAATCCATGGATTTTCTCACAGATACTGCATTACTTTGGGACCGGCGAGCATCAGGAAAAGCCATCCTTTGAGGAAGTACGTCGGATGATACTGCGCCATGCACGCATGATGATAGAGTTTAAGGGCGAGTACACGGGGATACACGAGATGAGAAAGCACACAGCGTGGTATACGGCAGGATATCCGCATTCATCAAGGCTGCGCGCGGCAGTGAATACGGTGGAGAGCTTAGAACAGCTTGAGGAGCTTTTGTATAAAGAAAAGCTTCAAAATTGAAATCGGCCAAATCCTTGACAGCGTGGGGATTTTCAATTATAATACACGCGTTAAAATAGGCTTTACGATTTAATAAAACAAACTTCCCACATTTAGGGTATTGTGGTTACCGGCCGAGCATACAGTTTATTCCTCAGAAAAATATGAAGTTAGCCACGGGTGTGAATCGCGGATAGAGGGATTTTCTTTGCTGCGGGGTTTCCGTTGCCAGGGGTTATGGAAACCCGTGGCAGTTCATATTTTGTCTTCGGAATATACTGTATACTTTCCGGTAAGTTAAGTCTTTGAAGTGGGAAGTTTCATTTTAGCAAATCAACATAATAAAATAAAAGAAAAGAAAGATGGAAGGGTAAGAATCATGGAGAACAAGAAAAATATTCTGACATATGCAGGTCTTAAGAAGCTCGAGGATGAGCTTGAGCAGTTAAAGGTTGTTAAGCGTAAAGAGGTTTCCCAGAAGATCAAGGAGGCTCGTGAGCAGGGTGATTTATCTGAGAATGCTGAGTATGATGCAGCTAAGGATGAGCAGCGCGATATCGAGGCTCGTATTGAGGAAATCGAGAAAATCCTTAAAAATGCAGAGGTTGTTGTTGAGGAGGAAGTTGACCTTGACAAGATTTCTATCGGCTGTAAGATCCGCATCTTAGATTGTGAGTTTGATGAGGAGCTTGAGTACAAAATCGTTGGTTCAACAGAGGCAAACAGCTTAAAGGGCAAGATTTCAAACGAGTCACCTGTAGGTAAAGCTCTTCTTGGAAAGAAAGTCGGAGATACTGTAACTGTTGAGACTCAGGTAGGAGAGCTCACATACAAGGTACTCGAGATCCAGAGAGCAGAAGAGAACTAAAAGAGGTAAAAAATGGCAAATCAGAATAATAACAAGGGTGGACAGCAGCAGGACGTAAACCAGCTTCTTAAGGTCCGCCGTGAAAAATTACAGAATTTACAGGAAGCAGGAAAGGATCCCTTCCAGATTACAAAGTACAATGTCACTCATCACAGCAGCGATGTAAAGGAACTTTACAATGCGCATGAGGCTGAGATTCTCGGTGACAGAAAGGCTCCGGATGTTGAGGGCTTGGATGACGCTGCAAAGAGAGAGGTAATCAACAACGATTACAACGAGAGAAGAGAAATCATGGATGCAAAGCCAATCGAGGTAAGCATCGCAGGACGTATGATGTTCAAGCGTGTCATGGGTAAGGCTTCTTTCTGCAATATTCAGGACTTAAAGGGTAATATCCAGGTATATGTGGCAAGGGACAATATCGGAGAGGACTCATACGCAGATTTCAAGAAATCAGATATCGGTGATATCTACGGTGTAAAGGGCTTCGCCTTCAGAACAAAGACAGGCGAAATCTCAATCCATGCAGAGGAGATAACACTCCTTTCAAAATCACTCCAGATACTCCCGGAGAAGTTCCATGGACTGACAGACACAGACACCAGATACCGTCAGAGATATGTAGACCTTATCATGAATCAGGAGAGCAAAGAGGTATTTATCAAGCGCTCACAGATACTCAAGGAAATCCGTAACTTCCTTGCAGGCCGTGATTTCATGGAGGTTGAGACACCTATGCTTGTCTCAAACGCAGGTGGTGCCGCAGCAAGACCATTCGAGACACACTACAACGCATTGAACGAGGATGTAAAGCTTCGTATTTCCCTTGAGCTTTACTTAAAGAGACTCATCGTCGGAGGACTTGAGCGAGTATATGAGATCGGACGAGTTTTCCGTAACGAGGGTGTAGATACACGTCACAACCCTGAGTTCACACTTATGGAGCTTTATCAGGCATACACAGACTACGAGGGCATGATGGAGCTGACAGAGTCAATGTTCCGTTACCTCGCTGAGAAGGTATGCGGTTCGACAAAAATCTCATACAACGGCGTGGAAATTGACCTTGGAAAGCCATTCGCAAGAATGACAATGATAGACGCAATCAAGAAATACGCAGGTGTAGACTTCGACCAGGTACCTGATGATGCAGCCGCAAAGAAGCTTGCAGACGAGCATCATATCGAGTACGAGGAGCGCCACAAGAAGGGTGACATCGTAAACCTCTTCTTCGAGGAGTACTGCGAGAAAGAGCTTATCCAGCCAACCTTTATCATGGATCACCCAATCGAGATATCACCTCTCACCAAAAAGAAACCAAGCGACCCTACAAAGGTAGAGCGTTTTGAGCTGTTTTGTAATACATGGGAGATGTGTAACGCATACTCAGAGCTCAACGACCCAATCGACCAGCGTGAGCGTTTCGCAGCACAGGATGCCAACGCAGCAGCAGGCGATGACGAGGCAGAGCACACAGACGAGGACTTCCTCAACGCACTTGAAATCGGTATGCCGCCAACAGGTGGAATCGGATACGGAATCGACCGTCTTGTAATGCTTCTGACAGATAGCCAGGCAATCAGGGATGTATTACTGTTCCCCACGATGAAGTCTATTGATAAGTAGGAATGCAGGAAAATCAAGGGTTTCAGAGCGTGGATGTACTAAAATATATAGTTGGTCAAGGGGTTTTGACCAAGATTTGACCAATTTTTGGCATAGTCAAAAAAAGATTAGTACAGGTTAGTACAGATTGCTTAGTCTGAAAAATTAAAGATTGTATTACTTAGAGGACATTTTCTAAAGAAATTTAGAAGATGTCCTCTTTTTGCGTTATAGGAACAATTGAAATACCGAAAGGAGAATAGCATGGAACACACAAAGGCATATCAGGAATTTAAGAAGAATGGTAATACAAAGTTTGTAAGATATAGCGAAGGAGCAGAAATGTATCATATGAGCGTATCAAAGTTTATGCAAATGGCTAAGGATGCCAAAGCAATCTATAAGTTAGGACAGTTAGTACTTGTGAATTTAAAAATATTTGATGAGTACATTGAGACATTCCATATAGTTGATGATGAATTTTATAAGTAGGTGAAAAGGATGGTAACACAATTACAGCCGGATGTTAGGGCTTATCTTCATGGTGGGGAGGTAATAAAAAGATACATAAGGGTCGAAGAGGTGGCTCATGAATATGGATTTAGTGTTGAGGAAACTGAATATATAGCTAAGGCTGCAAGTTCTTTATACAAGCTTACCCGTATTCATTTGGTAAAAAAGGAAAGGTTTGATGAGTTTATGAAACACATATATAAAGTGCCGGGAACAAATAAGCAGATAATCAAAAAGTTTGCGAGAATTGGAGAAGCTTCAATTATATACAGTATTGGAAGGCATAGGTTTATCGAGCTGGCTAGAGCAGCAGGTGCTACATATAAAATAAATGAGGGGACAGGAGGGACTGTACTGGTTAATTTAGAAATATTTGATAATTACATGGAGCAATTCAGACAACCTGTAAGACCTTTGAAAGAGCCGTTATACGGACAGGAAGAAGGTGAATTGAATGAGTAACTCATATAAGTTCTATTCAGATACAAAAGACATTATGAAAAAATATGTAAATGCTACTGAGGGAGCCATTATTTATGGCATAAGTAAATCAAGGATTATGGTTTTGGCTTCAGAAGCAGGGGCAGTATATAAGGTTGGAAATTCAGCATTGATTAATACAGATATTTTTGAAATGTATTTGGAGAAATTTAAGGAACCAACAAGACCATTGCCCAAACATATTTGGAATAAATTGTCAAGCGAAGATAAAAAAGACCACAATAGTACCTGTTTTGATAAAAAAGACCCGTGATTGTCACTTTCGGCATTATAGAAACTAATGTAATATATGGACATTCCAAGAAAAACTTGGGATGAACAATTTAATAATCAGTTACAGATTTGCAAAGTAGTTTGCACTGCAGAGTATCTGTAGGTAGTAAATTTACGGGGCATGTACCTGGAAGATGAAAGTCACAGCTATCATATTAGTAGCCTGATGGATCGAAAGATGAAGGGTGAGAAGTTGGATGGAAATCTGGAAAAAGGATTCGACATGTTGCGTAAGGATAATCAACCACAGAGGGCGAGAAGTTCGTCCTTATCCTCAAAAGGCTAAAAGAGGAGATAGTGCTTCTAATAATTCAGAAGGGCGTCGTGAAACACATTTTGTGGCTCGTCTGTAACTCCCGGAGGTGAGAACACCTCTTTGTACACGGGGCGATATAGGAGTCTAGAAGACTGGCGTGTACCTACATGCTTAGCATTAAGCATAGCCATGTAGACTATATCACTTCCAAATTCAAATTTTGTCTATATGGCAACTAATTTGAAGGAGGATAAAGTGATGATGGGATTTAGCATAGCATTTATAATTATTGTTCTTATTGTATTGTATTCATTAGCAAGGACAGCAGGTGAGTCGGACAGGATATTGGAAAATATAAGAGAGCAATCACTCCTTGGAAGGGAGGAGAGCTCTGGTGGGAACAGTTGAAAAAAGAGATAAGCATAAGAAACGCAGGTTTGTATCTCCAGAAGAAAAGCTTGAAAGAGAATTAAAAGATTGTATGCATTGTAGATTCTTCTGGGGACATAACAACAGATGTGCCAATGGAACATGTTGTAAACCATCTAAGAAAAAAGAACAGAAACTTCCGACAGAATGTGTCGGATGTCCATATTATCAAGGGAATGGTTATTGTTTTCCTTGTATGCGAAAGCTGATAGGAAAGTAGGTGGTTAAGATGTTCAAGTGGCTGTTTAAGAAGAAAGGATGTGCAAAACATATGAATAACAAGTTAGAAGTAATCGGCATTGATCATGGCTGGTCAATGATGAAAACAATCTCTCAGGTATTTGTCACAGGTGTAAAGGAGATTACAACTACTCCGGCACTTTTCGGTGATGTACTTGAGTATGAAGGAAAGTTTTACAAGGTCGGAACTGTAAGGCAGGAAGTAAAGGATACAAAGGTCGAAGATGACAGCTTTTATCTTCTCACTCTTGCAGCAGTTGCTAAGGAACTTAAAAGAAGAGGTCTTGCAGAGTCAAAGGTATTCCTTGCCGTAGGACTTCCACTTACAAGGTTTGGAGCAGAGAAGAATGATTTTATCAAGTACCTGACAAAGAATAAGCGTGTAAGCTTCAAATATGAGAATGAGCCATATCATATTGAAATTGATGATGTTGCAGTATTTCCTCAGTGCTATGCAGCAGTAGTGGACAAGATTCCTGCTATGGCAAAGAAAACGCTGATAGTAGATATCGGTAGCTGGACAATCGACATTATGCCGGTAATCAACAAGTCACCGGATGAATCAAAGTGTGTGACGATTCCAAAAGGTCTTATTACCTGTATGCGTTCTATCAATGAGCAGTGTGTAAGACAGCTTAACGGAGAGGTAGACGAGTCAGAGATACAGAACATCATGCGATATGGCAGGTCAGATATTGATGATGAATACTTTGCCATTATCAAGGCAGAGATAGAGGATTTTGTTGATAAGGTATATAACTCAATCCGTGAGTTTGGGTATAATTTAAAGACTACACCGATTGTATTTGTCGGAGGCGGGGCGGTTGTGATGAAGAATTTTGGTAGTCACGATGCCAGGAACATTTCCTATAACCTTGATGTAAAGGCAAATGCAAGAGGATATGAGCAGCTTGCCACGATGGGACTTAAAAGCACTAAGCGATTATCATAAGGAGGCAGATGATGGGAAGAAGACTTGAATATGAAGTAAAAACTTCTGTCCGCCTCAACATGAGCAATCCTCAGCATGTGAAAATAAATGATGTGATTCAGAACCTTGATCCGAAGATTTTCAAATCTAAGAACCAGTTCATTATAGATGCGATTCAGTTCTATATTGATAATTATGGAAAAGAAACATTTGTTATCAAGAAGAAAGAAAAAGAGAGGGCTGAATATATCCGGTCAGAAGATATTGATGACATTAAGGAAGAAGTCATTGAAGCAGCAACCAATGAGGCTAGGAAAGAGGTCATAAGGCTGTTAGGCGGAGTGATATCCGGGATGAATGTTGGTCAGCCGGTAATAATGCAGGCAGCCAATAGTGAAGCACAAGAACCTACAGAAGATGTTATGGATGATGCAGATGTTGCAGGACTTGCAATGGGATGGATGTCGAAAGGAGACTGATTATTATGAGAAGAGTTATGGGAGCCGTAGGAACAGTAATTTTAGAGATACTCAAGTGGATATTAAGGATAATTCTTGGAGCGTTGAAGCTGGTCTTAGGACTTGCCAGAATAATTCTTCTTCTATTCGCTATGGTGGCAAGGATATTTCTTTCATTCGTAAGAATGGGCACATTCTGAGAGGAGGTGAGCTTATGCAGGTAAAGGGTTTATTCTTAAATTATAAGAAAAACAGAAGACTTATGCAGTATTTCTTTAAAATAAGAGAGCTGGTATAATGAAAGGAGTTTAAGATGCACAGAATACGGGACAGTCCTATGTGTCCCGTGCATTACAGATAAATAGTTCACCGCAAGGGTGGATGGCACGGAACACAAAGCCCGTCCCTCTTGCGGAGAAGGGATGGGCGATTACTATGAAGAAGATAAGTATTATCTTATTATCCGCAGTACTGGTCTTTTCAATGGCTGCCTGTAATGGTGGTAAGGAAAAGGCTGATAATCAGACAGAGAAACAGACGGAAAGCGTAAAGCCAACTGAAGAAGCAGAAATGGCAACGGAAGCTGTCACAGAGGTCACAACCGAAGCTGGAAGTGAAGAGACAGAGAAAGATATTGCCGAGGTTAAAGATTCAGAAGAGAAGAATGATGAGGAAGATAACCGGTCCGCTGATAATGAAACTGCTTCAAGGCAGGAAGAAAAGCCAAAGCAGAATGACGAGCCGGAACAGAAAGCTTCAGTAAATGATAATGAGGAAGCTGGAGGAAATCAGAGTAATGCAGGTAATGGTGGTCAGACTACAGACAGTCCGAAAGACAATGTGAGCAATCCACAGCCTGCATCCGTGGCATACAGTCCACAGAATGTTGTGTCACTTGCAACAGCAAAGTGTCAGGCAGGAGGGATGATTACCACACAGCAGAATTTACAGAATCATTTGAATGACGGCAGTATCACGCAGGAAGAGTACAATGAGTATTATCCTTACGATGGTATGGAAGGCTCTTATTATAGTGTGTTTGTAGAGACAGACCTCAACAAAGCAAGTACCATTGATGGACAGCGGTTATCATCTGAGGATGCAATCGCAGAATATATTGCAAGTATGTTACTTTTGGAAACAGATCCGGTATTCTACATCAGTTATGATGGAGTTTACACGACAGGCGGCACAGACTATTACGAGTTTCGATGTCACAGATAAATAAAAACGAATAGAAGCAGAAGGAAGAAAGATGTAAGCCATAAACTTATGTCTTTCTTTTTTTATGCGTAAATTAAGGAGGAAAGAGCACATGAAACAGAAACTAAAGCGTTTTATGGCAGGATTTATGGCTATGCTCACACTGGTTGGAACACTCTTTACGAATGGAACAACAGCATTTGCAGCCAGTCCGCAGGCAAATATTGCGTTCTGGAATGCGTCAGTCAAAAATTCCGGAGAAGTAAGTGAGCTGAAGCCCGGATATAATCATGGCAAGATTCTGTATTCAATTCTTGACGGAAATTCTGCATATTGTATGAATTTCGGATTAAGAGCAGATGGCGGTCAGCTTATGAACAGCTACGATGATGCGAGCACATCAATGTCAGCACAGCAGAGAAAGCTTTTAAGTTACTGCCTTTATTATGGGTTTAACAGTACACAAAAGGCGGCACCAAGCAACAGTCAGTGCGATGAGTATATCGCAACTCAGGCAATGGTATGGGTTATTGTAGCAGATATCTTTGGAACCGGAAGTGGTGATTCGGCAGCAAGAAAGCTCTGTAACACAGCACCAAGTCCTGATTCTTCATACAGCTATTATGAGAGGCTCAGGGACAATATCAGCAGCTCCTACAATGCAACACTTCCAAGTTTTGCATCACGCAGAACCAGTGAGGCACCAACTTATGAATTAAAGTGGAATGAGGGAAGTCAGAGATTTGAAACAACATTATCTGACAGCAATGGTGTTTTATCGGATTTTGATTTTGGCATCAGCGGATATTCTGTTGATAAGAATGGCAACAGTATTACAATCTCTTCAACGAGCGTGAATACTACAGCTACAACAGGAACATTCACATCCAATGCTGGTAAGGTTGAGACAACATCAAGCTGTGTATTCTGGCTTACGGGCAAGAGCGGTTATCAGGAGTTTATTTCTGAAAGACCGACAGCAGATCCTATCAAAGCATATATCAAGGTCAAGACAGAGAATATCGGTTATGGTGAGCTTACAAAGACAGATGAGTCAAGCGGAGTGAAGCTTTCCGGTGCAGTCTATGGAATCTATTCTGACAGCGGATGCACAAACAGAGTACAGACAATGACAACAGATGGAAACGGATATGCAAAGTCAGCTGCACTTGTTGCAGGCACTTATTATGTAAAAGAGATTACCGCACCAAAGGGATATGTCCTTTCCAGTAAAGTTCATACACTTACTGTAAAAGCAGGACAGACAACGGGAATCTCTGCAACAGATAAAGAGCAGCTTGGAGCAATCACAATCTATAAAGAGGGTGAGGTGCTTAGTTCATGGAATGGAAGCAATTTCACTTATGAGAAAAAGAAGCTTTCCGGAGCAGCATTCAAGGTAACTGCCGGAGCAGATATCTACAAGGCAGATGGTACTAAGGTTTACAATGCTGGCGATGTAGTGGCAGAAAGCCTTACAACAGGAACTGACGGACAGGTGGTATTATCTGACCTTCATCTTGGAACTTATGTGGTAACTGAGATTAAGAGCATTGACGGGTATACAATCAATACCAAACCTCAGACAGTAGCAGTTGAGTATAAGGACCAGACTGTGACAGTACAGTATGAATCAACTACGATTGAGAATACAAGACAGAAAGCGGATGTATCTGTCGTAAAGAAGGACTCTGACACAGAGAACCCTCTTGATGGCGGCAAGTACACACTTTATGCCGGAAATGACATCAAAAACTATGCCGGACAGGTTATTGTGACAAAGGGTACAGCTCTTGAGACAGTAACTACAGGTGAGGACGGAAAGGCAAGCTACAGCGTGGATCTGCCAATCTCTAACGGATATTATGTCTCAGAGACACAGGCACCATATGCGTATATCAGAAACAGTAAAGATGTTTACAGCTTCAATTTCAATGTATTACCTGAAACACAGGCAAAGGCATCATTCAGTCACACATTTGTAAATGACAGAACCACAGCAAAGATTCATATCTACAAGGTAGACAAGGAATCAGGCAAGGCAGCAGCCCAGGGAGATGCAAGCCTTGAAGGTGCAGTTTATGGTCTTTATGCGAGAAACGATATCGTTCATCCGGACGGAGCAACAGGAGTCGTATTCAAAGCAGGAGACCTTGTAGCAACACTTACAACAGATAAGAATGGCGAAGCAGAGGTCAATAACCTTTACCTTGGAAACTATTATGTGAAAGAAATCACTCCATCAGAGGGGTATCTCTTAGACGAAGAGGAGCACGATGTAGTATGCGACTATGAGGGAGACCTTGTAGCAGAGGTATCAAGAAGCACAACCTCAGCAGAGCAGGTCATCAAGCAGCCATTCCAGCTTATCAAGGTATCTGACAATGGCGATGATACTGAAGCAGGCTTGTTGGCAGGTGCAGAGTTCACAGCATACTTAAAATCTTCTTTATCCGTAAAGGCAGATGGAAGTTATGACTTTGACAAGGCAACTCCGGTAGTAATCGGGGAAAACGGAGCAACAACAATCACATCCGATGACAAGGGACATGCAGTTTCTATTGCAATTCCTTATGGAACTTATGTGGTAGTAGAGTCAAAGACTCCGCACAACATGAAGACAATCAAGCCATTTGAGGTAAAAATCAGCGAGAACCATCCTGACAAGCCTCAGACATGGAGAGTATTCCTTGACAGGGAGTTTACAGCAAAGCTTCGTGTAATCAAGAAGGATTCCGATACAAAGCAGACAGTACTTGTACCAAATGCAGAGTTTAAGATTTTCAACCTTGATAAGAACGAATATGTGAAGCAGTACACAACTTATCCGTCAAAGGTAGAGCATACTTCATTCTTTACTGACGATGATGGAGATTTAATCTTACCTGAAGCACTTAAAATCGGTAACTACCGTATTGAGGAAGTATCTGCACCATACGGATATGTTGTAAATGATAAGTATGTCAGCATCTCTGTTGATACTGATACAGCATTTGAAACAGATGGTGATACAAATGATGCAATCATTACTGTGGAATATTCCGATGCCCCTGCAGTAGGAGAGCTGACTGTAGAAAAGAAGGGAGAGGTACTTGATGGATTCAAGGGAGGACTTCTTGCAAGCTCATATGAGAAAGAGTTTGTTTATAAGGAAGGCTCACTTGCCGGAGCAAAATTCAAAGTTTATGCTGCCGAGGATATTTACACAGCAGACAACCAGAAGGATGCAGACGGAAACCGCATTAAGTATTACAGCAAGGGAGACCTTGTGACAACTCTTACAACTGGCAAGGATGGAAAGGCAACAGTTAAGAATCTTCCTCTTGGACAGTACAGAGTTGTGGAAGTGGAAGCTCCATACGGATATGTATTAAATCCGAATGAGCAGAAAGTGACATTCACATATGTGGATGATAAGACACCTGTTATCAAGGAAAGTCTTACTTTCTCTGATGACAGACAGAAGCTTGATATGTCAGTGACTAAGCTTGATGCAGAAGATAACACACCGATTGCAGGTGCAGTATTTGGTCTTTATGCAGATGAGGATATCAAGAATGCTGATGGCAGGGTTATTATCGAGAAAGGTACACTTCTTGAGAAGGCAACATCTGATGAGAATGGAAAGATTGCTTTTGTTAAGGATTATCCATTTGCAAAATATGTTGCAAGGGAGCTTGTAAAGCCTGCCGGATATGTGACAAATGAGGAAGCAGTAAACTTTGATACAAAATATCAGGGACAGGATGTTAAGACTGCTGTATATAATAGCGAGTATAAGAACACTCCTACAACCTTTGAGTTTACAAAGACAGATATCACAAGCGGTGCAGAGCTTACAGGTGCAACACTTACTGTACTTGATAAGGATGGAAATGTGGTAGACACATGGACATCTGATGCTAAGGAAGCACATGTGATCAAGAGACTTGTAGTTGGAGAGACTTACACTCTTCGTGAGGAATTTGCTCCTTATGGATACCTCAAGGCAACTGATATCCAGTTTACAGTAGAGGACACAGGCAAAGTGCAGCATGTAGAGATGAAGGATGAAGTACCTACAGGTTCCATTGTTATCAATAAGGATGGCGAATTTGTAACAGACACTACTCTTATGAAGGGTTACTGGTATGACTTTATCTTCAATTTCTTCAAGGACAGCCTTGCAGGAGTAACTTTTGATGTATATGCAAAAGAGGATATCGTAAGTGCTGACGGACTTGACACTGTATATCACAAGGCAGGAGACAAGGTGGCAACCATCGTGACAAATGATAAGGGTATCGCAAGAATTGATGACCTTCCACTTGGCAAGTATTATCTTGTTGAGACAAAGACCATTGATGGATTTGTATTAGATGAGACACCGATTGAGGCAGATCTTTCCTATATCGACCAGAATACAAAGGTTGTATTTGCAGGAATGGATGTGACAAATGAGCGTCAGAAAGTGCAGATTACTGTAACCAAGACTGATTCAGAGACAAAGAAAGAGCTTGAAGGTGCAGTATTTGGTTTGTTTGCGAAAGAAGATATCGTAAATAAGGATGGAAAGGTTATTGTCAAAGCAGATACACAGATTGAGAGAGGTGTTACTGGAAAGGATGGCAAAGTAACATTTACTTCTGACCTTCCACTTGGACAGTATTATGTCAAAGAGATTGAGGCACCAAAGGGCTATGTGAAGTCTGATAAGATTTTTGATGTGGATGCTTCATATCAGGGAGATAAGGTAAAGGTTATCGAGTTTAAGGCAGCATTTGAAAATGCACCGATCAAGGTAGAGATTTCAAAGACTGATATCACAGGCAAGAAAGAATTGCCTGGAGCAAAGCTTTCAGTTATTGATGCTGATGGAAAGCTTGTTGAGAGCTGGACATCAGAGGCAGGAAAGACTCATATGATTGAGAGACTTCCTGTCGGAAAGTACACACTCAGAGAGGAATCTGCACCATATGGATATAAGGTGGCAAGTGATGTAACCTTTGAAGTAAAGGAGACAGCAGAAATCCAGAAGGTATCCATGAAGGATGAGCAGGCAGTCGGTAAGATTTTCATTGAGAAAACTGACAAAGCAACCGGAAAGCCGATCGAGGGTGTTGTATTTGAAGTAAGGGATAAGGACGGAAAGGTGCTTGATACACTCACTACTGACAAGAATGGTCATGCAGAGAGCAAGGAGCTTCCTATCTGTACTTACAATGAGGATGGTTCATTTAAGGAAGATATCCATTATACAGTAGTTGAGACAAAAGCAGCTGACGGATATATCCTTGATGAAACAGTTCATGATGTAACTCTTCGATATGATGACAATGCACCGGATGTTGTTGTAGCAACTCTTAAGCTTGTCAATGTACCGACAGAGCCTAAGCTTCCACAGACAGGCGACAATGCAAATCCGCTTCTTTATCTTGGAATCGGTGCACTTGCACTTATTACAGGTGTTGGAGTCGGACTTCGTGGAAGAAAGAAAAAGAATAAACAGTAACAATTAACCTTGCGGGGAATGTAAGCCAGTGACTTATGTTCTCCGCTTTTTTGATTTGGAGGACAAACAGTGGTAGGAGAAAGAATCAGATATTACAGAAAACGACAAAAAATGACACTCAGGGAACTGGGCGAGAAAAGTGGTTTTGAAAATAGAGGTGATGTAAGAATTGCCCAATACGAAAATGGTTCAAGAGTTCCAAAGACGGGAACGTTGAACAGGATTGCAAAGGCACTTGGTATTCCGCCAGAAGAATTATTCTGTGAGAACTGTAGAAAGTGCATGTTTCTCAAGAATTATTACAGAAAGAAAAGAAAATCTCATACCACTTTTGATATGGGAATCGAAGAAGACAACAGTTACAGGGAACACAATAATCCCGATGATGAGGGAATTTTATATGACAATTTAGATTAAGGAGGAACCGTAATATGATGAATTACGAGATTTTTAAGGAAGTAGTAAAAGAAAAGTTTATGGATTATATGCCTGATAAATTCAAAGGAATGGAGCTTGTGGCAGAGCCAGTGGAAAAGGTGAATGTGACTCTTGATGGCATCATCTTAAGAGAAGAAGGCAGGAACATTTCGCCTACGATTTATATCAATGACATGTATAAGAAGTATCAGGACTGTGGTGATCTTGAGGAAACACTTATGGCTGCATGTGATTTTATGGAAAGGGCATATGAGCAGGCTCCGGTTGTTGATGTGGACAGCATTATGAAGGATGCTAACGAGAAGATTGTATTCCAGCTCATCAATACAGAGCAGAATAAGACATTTTTGGAACAGGTGCCGCACAGAGAGTTCCAGGATCTTTCTATTGTGTATAAGGTAATAATCAGTGCAGATAAGGATGCGGTGCAGAGTTCAAAAATTACAAATGAATTTGCGAAAAGACTTGGAATGAGCGAGGAACAGCTCTTTAAGTGTGCAGCGGAAAACACAAGAAGACTCTTCCCACCTGTCGTTCGTAGCATGAATGACATTATGAGAGAAATGTTTGCAAGAGATGGGATGCCACAGGAGATTGCAGATATGATGATAGCCGAGATTCCACCAGAGCAGACGATGTGGGTGATTTCCAATGAAAAGGGTATCAATGGTGCAGCATCCATGCTTTATGAGAATGAGCTTCATGAGCTGGCAGAGAGTTTAGAGAGTGACCTTTATATTCTCCCTTCGAGCGTGCATGAGGTTATTGCAGTATCTTCAGATATGGGAAGCCCTGAGATGCTTGCACAGATGGTAGTCGAGGTAAATATGCAGGAGGTGTCTTTGGACGAGAGACTTTCCAATCAGGTATATCACTATGATAAGGATTTAAGAAAACTCACACTTGCAACTGATACACCTAACAAGAGACTTGATGGTATCGTTGCAGAACCTCCCCTTGTATATGATGCGAAGGAAAAGTCCAGATAGGAGGCAGTTATGGAGCAGGAACTTACAATGGAAGAACTCATTGCTCTCATAAACAGCCAGAAAGGTGATTTTGTTATCCGTGTCGAGTTTGGAGAGGAGGCGGTGTCTGATGCCAAAGAAGAATGACTTCAAGCTTGATGTGGTTTCGGTAAGACTTGTAAAGGATGCTCCGATTTATTCGGAGCACACTTTTAACAATCCGGCGGATATAGCTGCTGTCATGGGAGACTGTATGTGCCAGTTTGACAGGGAAGTAGTGTGTGTGGTCAATCTAAGGTCAGATTTAAAACCTATCAATGTGCATTTTGCAAGTGTTGGTTCTTTAAATGAGGCAATGGCACATCCGAGAGAGCTGTTTAAATCAAGTATCCTAAGCAATGCGGCAAGCATGATGTTAATCCATTGTCACCCATCCGGGAACGTATTTCCAAGTAAGGCTGATACCATGATGACAGACCGCATGAACAAGCTGTGTGAACTGATGGGAATACCACTCATTGACCATATCATAGTCGGTGGAGACAATCGTGAATTTTTCAGTTTCAGGGAAAAAGGCATGATTGATAATCCTAAGATTACCCTGAGCACAGATTACCGGACACTTGATATCAAGTCACCGCTTGTAGCAGAGCAGGGAAAGGCAAGGTGAAAGCATGGATGGAAGATTTACGGATGAAGAGCTTGCCATAGCAAAGAGTGTTGACCTGTGTGCAGTTGCAGAAAGTCTTGGGTATACAGTAAAGAGGATTGGCAAATACCACACTTTAAAAGAGATGGATTCCATCCGCATTTACAACAGAAGCCATTGGTACAGATGGTCAAGGCAGTTTGACAAAGGCAACAATGGCGGCTCACAGATAGATTTCTTGCGGGTGTTTTGTGGAATGAGTGTAAAAGAGGCTGTGTTCTGGCTTTTAGATTTTGCAGGATATAGAAGGATCGAGAATCCTGTAAAGCAGCCACTTGTTCATCAGGTATCGCAGAAGCAGGCAGAGGAGAGAAAGCCATTTGTCCTACCGGAACCGGCGGGAGATAATTCCTATCTTATTTCATATCTGAATCAGGAGAGAGGAATCAGCAGGACTGTCATAGATCTGTTTTTAAAAGATGGACTGATTTATGAGAGCAGGCATTACCACAATGTTGTTTTCAAAGGAAATGATAAAAATGGAGTGACAAGATTTGCAAGTATGCGGGGAGTGTTTGATAAGCAGGGTAAGCCATTCAAGTGTGATGTCACAGGAAATGATAAGAACTATGGATTTAATGTGGTAAATGTTAACAGTACAGAGCTTGTAGTATTTGAAGCTGCAATCGACCTTATGAGTTATGTGGATATCTTCGCGGATTATGAATCAAATAAGCTGGCACTTGGGATGCTTGCAGATGCACCACTTGAGACTTTTCTTCGGGAACATCCGCAGATTACTTCCATCCGGTTCTGCCTTGATGGAGATGAGCCGGGGAGAAAAGCAGCAGCAGAACTTATGAGAAAGTATTATGAGCTTGGATATGAGGTAGAAGACTGTCCGCCACCTGCCGGATATAAGGATTACAACGAGTGGCTTGTAGCGGCAAAGCTTAATCTGAACAGGATGAATAAGCGAGCAGATGAACCAGTCAGGGCATGAGAAACCGGATTTTGATGTGTGGGGGCAGAAAGCGCCCCCAAAACAGCAAAGTGGGGGCAGAAAGCGCCCCCAAAATGTCAAAGTGGGGGCAAAAAGTGCCCCCACAATTTGGACACGACAAAATCCGGACTGAAGTAAAAATAAAAGTGGGGGCAGAAAGCGCCCCCACTTTCATAAACAGAGGGTTTTAGGGAGATTTTCTCCCTAACTAGATGGCATTAGGACAGAGATGTCTCTAATGCGTATCTAGCAGTCGCCGGGGACTAACTGGAGACTGGAGCTTTGGTGAATATTTACTAAACACGGATAAGGAGGTGCAAGGAAGCAATGGATGCAGAAGTTACGCTATTTTCAAAACCAGAAGAACTGATTGCCTGGGCAGACACATTTGATATCTTACTTAACCCTTCGATAGAAGATGCTGCAATATTGCTTAACTATATGGAAGGTCATGATTATGCTATTGGCATAGATTCTGATGGGAAGATGTACAGACAGGATGTAGCTGAGGAGAATGGTGAAATTGAACCATACCCGATAGATGATGTTATAGATACTGTTTGTGAATGGAACTATGAACTGATACTTGATGCTGATGCACACAGGAATGATCCAAAGGATTTTAAAGATTACAGTGAGTTTCAGGATAAGTATGACAGTTTGAAAGCAGATGAAAAGAGGCTGGACAGGTTGTTTGAAAAGACCTGTTATGCAAAGGAGATTGATGAAATGGCGGCTGCTTTGGTGGAATCATTCATTAGCCATCTAAGTAGCAGGGATGATTTGGAAAAAGCTGCAGTGACAGTTGCAGAAGGAATTAAGGGTTATAGTACGGGTAAGAGAGGAAGGTGAGTCTATGGCAGATAAAGTTCATTGTATTAGGAAAACACTAAGACTAATGCCAGAGGAAGCCAAGATGCTTGCAAAAAAGGCATGTGATAATGGAATGAATGAGGCTGAGTATATCCGTCTTCTTATCAGTCAGAAACCAAATGATTATCCGGAAGTAAGGAAGATTCTGAAGGAACTCATTAATGAAGTCAACAGAATTGGAATAAATATCAACCAGATAGTATTTAACAATAATGCCGGGCTGTATTCCAAGGAAGATAAGACACAGCTGATTGCTTATATGCGAAAACTGAATCAGAAGGTAGATGAGGCGGTGGTAAAGATTGGCAATCAGTAAAATCCTTAATATGAAGGATTGTGGTGGGCATTTTCACGGAAAACATCTGAAGAGATCTCTTGATTATGTGATGAATCCGGAGAAAACACAGGATGGAAGGCTCGTTGGTGCAATCAATTGTCAGGTCGATTCTGCTTTTGAACAGATGAAAGCTACAAAACGGAAGTTTGGAAAAGTTGATAAAAGGCAGGGATATCATATCATTCTCTCATTTAAGGAAGATGAAGTGAATCCTGATACGGCATTTGAGATAACCCGCAGATTCGTGGAAGAGTATCTTGGAAAATCATATGAGGCAGTATATGTGGTGCATGATAATACAGCACATGTTCATTCACACATTGTATTTAACAGTGTGAGTTTTGTGGATGGGAAAAAGTACCGCTATGAAAAAGGAGACTGGGCAAAGTATATTCAGCCAATCACGAATAAGCTGTGTCAGGAATATGGTCTTTCAATCATTGATGTTGATGATGGCAGTAAGGAAAAAGAGCATGAAAGCTATAAGGACTGGAGCGAATATCGTGAAGGCAGTTTTGTATGGGCAGATATGATTAAGAGAGACCTGGATTCCTGCATACTGCAGGCAGGAAATTATGAGCAGTTTCTGGAGCTGTTATCTGACAAAGGATATGAGGTCAAGCAGGGAAAGTATCTGGCGGTAAAGCCACAAGGAATGACGAGATTTCGCAGATGTAAGACATTAGGTGACATGTATTCTGATGAGGCGATCCGGGAAAGGATAGAAAAAGAGGATATTTCATTTTACCGGGAACAGCAGAAAGAAGTACAACCGGTTCTTTGTAAGTGTAAGGTGAGAAGATACCGAAGGGCAAAGATGTCGGGGCTTCAAAAGAGATACTATGCAAAGCTATACCGGATAGGAAAGCTGAAAAAGAAGCCATACAGTCAGGTATGGAAGTATAAGGATGATATCCGTAAGATGCATAAACTGCAGGAGGAGTATTTGTTCCTTGTAAATCATGATATTCATTCAGCAGAGGAGCTTGTCAGTGTAATCAGCTCATTGACAGATAAAAGAAAAGAAGTTTCAGCAGAGAAAAGCCGCATTTATAAAGCTAGGGAGAGAAGTCGAGAACTTTTTGATATAGCAGATGATATGAAAGAGTTAGAACCTGCTGAGAAGTCTTTCCTCCAGGGAGATGAATTTTTTACGGATGAGCATCTGCAATGGGAAACTTTGAAACAGAAGCTTTTATCACAGGGATATAGCCTTGAAGAGGTGGAAGCACTGCGTAAACATTATAAAGAGGAGTATTCCAAAGCATGTGCAAAAGAAAGGGCAGTATTCAAAGAGTTGAATATTGGTAAATCTATATGGAAGAGTCTTATTCCAGACAGCGTATCAGATGGAAAAGATGCACAGTACAACAAAGAGACAATACGAGACAGGAAAGAGCAGCCAGAACGTTAGGCTGTTTTTTTAGTAGTTAGGAGGCATATATGGAAGAAAACAGAGAACCGCTTAGTGCGATAGCAATCGAGAAAAAATTGCAGCTTCTCCGAAATAAGCATTTTAGTGAAGATACGATTGCTCTTGTAAAAAGTGATTATGAATATGGACTGAAAGAGGAGGAGATCAGCCTTTATCTAAATAAGTCATACGACATTGAACAGATGAAGATTTTATCGGAATGTCTGCACAAGGATGTTCCAAAAGATGTGATTGATATTATCAAGAATACCAAGTATTCGGTTCATCAGATGCAGGTGTCCCTTGAATTTTATGAAAAGGGTGTACCTGTTCAGACAATTAAGGAGGTTATGGACAAAGGGGAAAAACCTATTACCATGCGACGATTATATGAGGAAGTTCTGGAACAGCTGAATAAAGTCAAGAAACAGATTCCGGAAGAGTCTGAGTATGTGAAAGCACTCATTTCTCAGATGGATGAAGTGGTTGAAAAGATCAATCACCAGAATGAAAGGTATGATGCCCTGAATAAGAAGCTTTCTGAAATAGAAACGTCCAAAGATGACGAGGAAGTCAGGGAGCGTCTAGTCAAGGAGAATCAGGATAAGGATGCTCTTATCAACAGTCAGCAGAATGAACTGAATAAGGCAAGCAGTACGATTGCAAGGCTCAGGGATGATATTGAGAAAAAGGATAAGGAGATGAAGCGTATGGGAGACAGAATAGAGTCATTGGAAGATAAGATCATAAGTGTTGCCACAGAGAATAAAAAAGAAGCAGAAAGTAAGGCAGAGCCGCAGGAAAGCCAGTCCGTATCAAAGGCAGATAAAAAGATGGTTGATACAGTTGCAGTTCCGCAGAATATGCAGGCTGTGGCAAACGGGATTCCGGTCTATTATCAGATTCCGGTAGTTGATGGTACCGGAAATGTGGTGCAGAGACTTCCGATTGAGAGAAGTGTGAGAAAGAGCAGCAACAGCGGAGTGGCAAGCCTTTTTGCAAGACTTTCTTTTAAGAAAAAGTCGAGAGCAGACATTGTAAAGCTTGTTGCATCGGGCGATCTTGTTCCGGCACAGCTTGTCCAGATTAAGAGTGCAATAGAAAAGGGACTTACGGAGACACAGCTTATAGAGCTTATTACCAATAATATTTCAGCAGAAAAGATGAAAGAGATTATTGAGATAGCGGTACTTGAAAACAGTATGGCAGATTAGGAGGTACTTATGAATTTAGCAGTAGTAAATGAAGCAGTAACAGAGATGAATGGTGTGGAGCATCAGTTTACAGAGGAAGAGAAAAACTTTGTTGTCCAGTTCGCATTCAGAAGCGGCAGCAAGGAAGATACGATTTCTCTTATTGAAGCATTGGCACATTCGGCAGATAAGGCTGAGTCGGACGAGATTATGGTCACATACAGGGCTAAATATGATATGAAGCCTGCATGGGTGGAACAGGTGGAAAACCTGCTTGTGGCACTTGAAATGTACCGTATCGAGGAGGAAAAAGCAATCAATCATCTGGCAGATATTTTGACTGCTTATGGTATTGATGTATCAGCCGAGGAAATCCGTACTACAGAGACAGAAACACTTAAAACAACAGTCAGAGAGAAAGTGGAGGTGCGATAATGGCAGAAGAGATTCAGGAAGCGGTGCAGATCATCCGTGTTGCTTATGATGGCATTGAGATTGCCATGAAGGTAGGAAGTGGCGGAATAGCTGCCATGCAGAAGGCAATAGATTTCTTAAAAGGGATGCTTGATTATGAAAAGTCACTTGGCAAAACATCCATGAGAAAGCTGCTCTTAAAGGGCGGTGATTTACAGGTGTTACAGTTTAATACCGAAGATATGAAAAAGGTTGAAAAGATGGCAAAGAAGTATGGAGTACTCTATTCAGTACTTCCGGACTGCAACAAGAAAGACGGACTGAGTGAGGTAATCTTTCATACAGAGGCAGTTCCACGTGTGAATATGATGATACAGAAGCTCAAGTTTGGTAAGATTGCCACATTTGACGATTATCTGAAGAATGGAGATGAAAAATCCCTTGGCAAGCTGATGGATTTTTTGAAGAAACAGCAGGGAAACGAGAAAAGCCACACGATAGAAGGGGATAGGGTTAATTCCGCCATTGACGGACTGATTGAGAAGGTCGGAATGTTTGCAATGGAAAAGAAAGCTATCAGTGTGGATCAGGTCAAGGAGAATTTCAGTATCAATGGTGAGCAGGCTGAAAGTGTTATCAGACAGCTTGAGACAATCGGTGTGCTTGGCAGTAAGAATGAGGATGGCACCCATACAGTCATGATGGACAAGGATGCATTTATCAACCGTGTCAGAGGCTATCAGGACCTTGCTGAGAGAATGAGGGCAGTTGCAGCATCAAAAAATGCGAACCTGTCAGATGTGACAATCAGCAAGAAGCTGATTAGCGAAGAAAATGACCATGCTGTTAAGACCAGAGTTCCCGGCACATGGGGAGAAGAGGCAAGATATGTATGGCTCCGTAAGGAAAACATCATGGAGATTCATGGTGGAAAGACAATGCTTACCTTCCTTGATTCCACCAAGGATTATAAGCTCTACGATGAGCAGAATCGTGTGGTGACAACCCAGAAAGGAACCGAGCTTTATACTCACTATGACAAGGTGGAGTCATCTGTCAGGGAGCGTTACGAGAAAGTGCAGAAGCAGCAGAAAAAGACCACACAGAAGAAAACTGTTACCACAAAGAAAGTGAGGTAGCAGCCTATGCAGACAACAAAGAAAAAGCCTTCACTGATATTCATTCTTGTGGGTGCAGTGTTAGCAGGGTATCTTGGTTATCTGATAAATGGTGCGTGGACGGAAGGGATTGCTTTTAATGAATTTATGGACAGATTCAATGAAGTATGTGCTGTTCCCTTTGCCAACTATTACAATTCCAATACAGTAAAAGCAGTAGCCATTGCATTAGGTATCTATGCGATGGCTATTGTCATGTATTACACCAGTCAGAGAAACTATATGCCCGGTAAGGAGTTTGGTACGGCAAGATTTGAAAATCCGAAGCAGGTCAATAAGATACTTGCGGATAAGGATGAGAATTTTAATCGGATACTTAGCCAGAATGTGAAGATGTCGCTGGATTTCAGAAGGCTCAAGCTCAATGGAAATATCCTTATCTGTGGTGGTTCCGGAGCAGGAAAGACATTTTATGAAGTAAAGCCGAATCTTATGCAGATGCCGCATAACTGTTCATTTATCTGTACCGATCCAAAGGGAGAAATCCTTAGAAGCTGTGGGCAGATGCTAAAGAATAACGGATATAATGTGAAGGTCATAAATCTGTTAGAGATGGATAAATCAGACTGTTACAATCCGTTTTCTTATATCAGAGAGGAAACAGATGTGGTCAAGCTGATTACAAACCTTATCAGCAATACGACACCAAAGGGAGCAACACCAAGTGATCCGTTCTGGGAAAAGGCGGAAGGATTGTTCTTACAGGCTATCTTTTATTATGTGTGGCTGGAGGTACAGCCGGCAAAGAGAAACTTTGAGACAGTACTGAAGCTTCTTGGAGAGGCAGAGGTTAAAGAGCAGGGGAAGGCATCAAAGCTGGATGTGCGAATGAAGTTTTTAGAGGAAAGTTCTCCGCTTGGAGCCAATCATCCGGCAGTAAAGCAGTACAACAAATGTATGAGAGGTGCAGGAGATACCGTCCGTTCTATTATCATCAGTGCCAACTCAAGACTTGCATTTCTTGAGAATAAGCAGGTTTTACGATTACTCTCAAAAGATGAGCTTAATCTGTCTGATATCGGCATTGGAGTAAATGGAGATGGTGAGACAAAGACAGCACTCTTTTGTGTAATCCCTGATAGTGACAAATCCTATAACTTCATTATCGGTATGTTATACACGCAGATATTTCAGGAATTGTACTATCAGGCAGACTTTAACTGCGGAGGCAGACTGCCAATCCATGTGACTTTTATGTTAGACGAATTTGCGAATGTCGCATTGCCAGATGACTTCTGTTCCCTGTTATCGACAATGCGAAGCCGTGAGATTTCAAGTATTATCATTATTCAGAACTTTGCACAGCTAAAGGCACTTTTCAAAGATACCTGGGAGACAATTCCCGGCAACTGCGATACTTTCATCTACCTTGGTGGCAATGAGCAGAGCACGCACAAGTATGTGTCGGAGCTGCTTGGAAAAGGCACGATTGATAAGAAGTCAAGTGGAGAGACAAAGGGCAGACAGGGAAGCTCTTCAAGAAACTATGATGTGTTAGGAAGAGAACTGTTTACACCGGATGAAGTCAGAAAGCTGGATAATAAAAAGTGTATTATTTTTATCCGTGGCTTTGATCCAATCATGGACAATAAGTTCATACCATTCAATCATCCGATGTTTAATCAGACAGCAGATGGCAAGGGAGAGCCTTATGTTTATCAGATAAGGGGAGCAGATAATCTTATCGGTCCGCCATTTGAGATTCTTTCAGACAAAGCAGTTAAGTATTATGAAAAACTGAAGGATAAGGGCGAGAATGTGTATATAGACTCTCTTACCTATGAGCAGTTTATGATGCTTGGTGATGCGGAATTAAGCAGGAGATTCTCCATGCAGGATGAAGCAGAGCAGAAGGCAAAGATTGACAGGGAACAGGCAAATGAGCTTGAGTATGTCGATGAATCACAGAAGTCTGATGCTGCAGAAAGTGCCAATGCATCTAATGGAAGTGCCGGTGTTAAGCCTGTAAGGAATCCTGAGAGGGAAAAGCCTAAGTGGGAGGATACTATCACAAACCGAATGTTGCATTGGTCATATACGCCGGAGCAGAAAGAGGAAGTGAAGAAAGCTCTTGCTGCAGGCGTTCCCAAAGCAACGATTCTTACTTACTTCTATCCGGAGGTTACTGTGGAGAGGATGAGTTTATATCGGAAGAAGTAGTAAATGTTATCGCATAGACACAGGATTATGTTATACTGTGTCTATGCGATATTAAAGAAACTTACAAATCGTTGTTTGGAGGTACACGATGATAATAAAAATTGTTACACTTTCACTGATGGCAGTGTTTTACATCTGCTATTTTGCAAAGCTGATTAGTCAGAAAAAGCAAGGCATAAAGACAGACCAATTAGGAAAAGGAAAAGAGGGATTTGTCAAATTTATAGAAGTAGCTCTTAAAATAATCACATATTTGCTTCCTGTAATACAGATTATCAGTATTGTGTTTTGTTCGGGAACAGCACATATTGTGTTGCAATTTACAGGAGTTGTAATAACAATGTTCGGTGTACTTGCTTTTATTGTTTCTGTTACACAGATGAAGGAGAATTGGAGAGCAGGTGTGCAAAAAGAAGAAAAGACCAATTTGGTAACAACGGGCATCTATTCTATTAGCAGAAATCCTGCATTTTTGGGTTTTGATTTAATGTATATAGGAATATTGTTTTCGTTCTTTAATTGGTTCCTTTGCTTTGCCACAGGTTTTGCAGTGGTATTTTTTCATTTACAGATAGTCAATGTAGAGGAAGATTTTTTGATAGAAGCATTTGGAAATGAGTACCTGCAATACAAATCAAAAGTATGCCGATATTTAGGAAGAAAAAGATAACTTCATATTTAGGTGGTTTGTCAATAGCAATAATATTTAATGCATAATCTGATTTAAGAGTGAATTTCAAATTTTAGATTTTCAATAATCATGGGATAAAAATAACAGGGAGGATTATAGTTTTCGGAATAAAGCCGATATATAATATTAGAAACAATAAATAATAAAGAACGGATTCAGAGAAGGAGGACAAAGGATATGTCAATGAATGTGAATACAACGGGTACTGTTTATGGAAGTTATCAGAATACCTACAAGGCAGGTACAGTAGATAAGAAAAAAGAAACAGCGAAAACAACAGAAAATGATAAGGTCAAGAAAAATGTGACAGAAAGTATAGCCGAAAAAAATCTAAGTAAAGAGGCACAAAAAATGCTTAAAGATATGCGTGGCTCAAGAACAGATATGGACTTTATGGTTGCAGATTTTGAAAATGGTGATAATGCTAAAGATATTTTAGCACAAAGTGATAAAGAGTTTACGGTTATTTTCTCAAAGGAAGAAATGGAGAAGATGGCATCCGATCCCAAATATTATGCTGAAAAGATGCATAGTATTGAAGGTGCTTTGCGTATGTCGGATGAAATCAATGCTCAGTTTGGATTTGAAAGAGCATTTGGTAAGACAAACGGAATAGAAAACAGTGCAGATACTGATACAAAAATAACAAAGTTTGGTATTTCTTTTAATAGTGATGGAACTACAACATTCTTTGCTCAATTAGAAAAAACATCAGCTAGTCAGAAAGAATATCTTGAAAAAATTCAGGAAAAGAAAGCTGCGGAGAAGAAAGAGGCGAAGAAAAAGGAACAATTAAAGCAAATTGAAGTAAAAAAAGCTACTGTTCAAGCAAATTCAAAAGATGAACTTTTGGATAAAATTAAAAATATTGAATGGAATTCTATCAAACCAGAGGATAATAAAATCGGTGGAAGATTTGATTTTTCAATTTAGTATATTTAGATGGGGATGATTACATAAAGTATGGAGGTAGATTCATTATGAGAAAACGTTTTTTTTCTATTATTGTATGTGTTGTCATGCTTTTTACAATGAATGTCACAGCTTTTGCGGCAGAAACTCAGGAAAATTATTCGGAGACGGAGAAAACAATGACATTTGAAATAACTCCGACAGCATTAACTTCTGGATCATCACGACATTCTGTTGGAATGTTAAATTCCTTTTTTGGAACAAATGATACAGTGGCAACTTCCGCTCTTGGTTCTTTTACAATCAGCAGCACATCTGTTCCGTCAGGCTCCACAATCAGTAAAATAGTGGTTACATCCACAAAAAGTAGTGGAAGTAGTGGAAACATCGAATTATTTGTTGCTAAAGATGAGGATAATGGAGATGGCACATTTGACAGATATACAGACAGCAAAAGTTGGAATAGTTCTCTTACTTTTGCAGATTTTGGCAATTATAATTTAAGCCCTGTTGGAAATTATTATGTTCAATTTGAATCTACAAGGTATTCAACGGGAACTGTTGCAGCAGCAACATTAAAAAATATTTATGTCACAGTATACTATCATTAAAATTTTATAATCCCCATTCTAAACAAGCAAAGATGTTGTTATTCAGTTAGCAGCATCTTTGCTTTTAATTGTATAATTGATATGACTATTGAGTTAGAATGACATTGATAGCGATAGAAAGCTATATATTACAGAAGCAGACTTTGATAAAAAAGCATTTGAGAGATTATATAAATTGAATATTATATAATCAGAGGTATATAGAACATGCACAGAGACACTATATTTCAATATGAAACAATGGTGCCTGACACAATAAAAACGCATAGCCAAACTTCGCTCGGTATAACTGCCTGATTGTGTCGAAATTCGTATTTTATCAATTATATCTGATAAAACTGGATTTGCGGTATTGAAAATCAGTTATAGCCGTGGTACCATATAGACAGTTTCAGAAGGGAGGCTGGTCTACATGATTAAACGAGAAATTTATATGAGCCGTATCCGTCCTTTTATCGGAAATGAGCTGATAAAGGTTCTGACAGGGATTCGCCGTAGTGGAAAATCTGTCATGCTGAGCCTGATCCAAGAGGAACTTGCCCAAAACGGGGTCCAACCAGAACAGTTTATTTCCCTGAATTTTGAGAACATGAGCAATGCACACCTTTGTACGGCTGTTGCATTGCATGATGAAATCCTTCGCAGAACAAAAGAAATCAGCGGCAAGGTTTATCTGTTCTTCGACGAAATCCAAGAGGTGGCTGATTGGGAAAAATGTATCAACTCTTTCCGGGTGGAGCTGGATTGTGATATATACATTACCGGTTCCAACGCCAAGCTGCTTTCCGGTGAGCTTGCCACTTATCTTGCCGGACGGTATGTGGAGTTCGTGATTTACCCGTTTTCATTCAGAGAGTTTATGGAGCTGTATCACACCGTTTACGAAGGTGCAGACGAAAGACAATGCTTTACAAAATATCTGACGCTGGGAGGAATGCCCTATTTGAGCAACCTTCGCTACGACGATGCCGCCAGTCGTCAGTATTTGCGGGACTTGTTCAACTCCGTAGAGCTGAAAGATATTATCAAGCGAAACAATATCCGTGATGTGGATATGCTGGAGAGAATTATTGCTTATATAACTTCCAACATCGGCACTACCTTTTCTTCCACAGCCATTTCCAAGTATCTGAAAAGTGAAGGGCGCTCCGTTTCACCAGAAACGGTACTGAACTACATCAAAGCCTGCACGGACGCATTCCTGTTTTATCAGGTGAAGCGCCAAGACCTCCAGGGAAAGAAAATCCTGACCGTCAACGAGAAATACTATGTTGCAGATCATGGTGTCCGGGAAGCCGTGTACGGTGGCAACATGAAGGACATTAACCTTGTCCTTGAAAATGTTGTCTACATGGAGCTGCTGCGCCGTGGTTATTCTGTGACTGTTGGGAAAGTCTCTGACAAGGAGATTGACTTCGTATGTGAAGATCATGGGAAAAAGCTGTATGTTCAGGTTTCCTATCTACTTGCCTCGGAGGAAACCATCCAGCGTGAGTTTGGGGCGTTTGCCGGTGTTCGTGACAATTTCCCGAAATACGTTGTAACGATGGACGAACTGGATATGAGCCGAGATGGAATCAAACACCGCAATATTCGTGACTTCCTGCTGGCAGAGGAATGGAACTGAAATGTTCTTCTTTCACCAGAAGATATGCAGAAGTTCTTCCAATGCCGAGAATGAAAAAACAATGGTGCCTGACACAATAAATATTATGATATGTCTGTATTTAACCGCTGTATAGAAACCGGGAATGTTCTCTTAATACTGGAATGTTGGCAGGATGTCCACCCGGCGCTTGTCAGTATCCCAGTGAAATGGGAATACAGCTCGCCGTATGGACTTTTGTATGCTCTGAATCCGCCGGATGATGTTATGCAGTTTGAAAACAATGGTGCCTGACACAATAAATATTGTATAAATGTCAATGCTGTTGTGGTACATGTTGTATTCTGCGTAAATGGTATTCATGTTGTGTCTCCTTTAAACCAATAAAAATATAGAAGCATTTCAATCAGTTCACAATGTCACTTTTATTTTGTGTTATACTGTTTTATATAATTTTCTTGCCCTTGTTTTTGCCCTTATCAGAGTTCGTAAACACTGGTGGGACGATATAACGCAAGGGAAACAATAAGGGAAAGCTCACCTGCGATAAACTTTGTGTTTTCAAGGGATTGAGAGATATTTGATAATAAAATATAACAGTTATTAAATCCCTTGGAATATATGAAATCTCAATTCAAGTTTGTCGAACTGACAAACCATAACAATTTAATATAAACAACAGCGTTAGAGCATTTATGTGATTGAAACATAGATGCTCTTTTTTTGTGCCCTTTGGGCAATGTATATGAATGTAACTTTAGGACATTTTGTCCAGAAGTTCAGATAAAGGAAATTAAGGAGGAACAAGAGATGTGCATTAAAATGTGTATCCTATGGGTGAGAGCACCCACAGACAGAAGCCATAGGAAAATATATAACAGGAGGACAGAACAATGGTCGATGAGTTGACGCAGGAGTCATTCCAAACGGGAAAGGCGATTGTGACTTTCAGCGTGGATCTGATAACAGCCATTGCGGAAGCCTGTAAACGTTCAGAAGAGAAAAATCCCGGTATGAGTGCGGAGCAGAAGGAAACTCTGCTCGGCAAGGTAGTCGATAAGGTGGTTTCCAACTATAAGGAGACACATGGCTCGTTAAAGGATTTTAACCAAGAGGGTAAAGATGTTACTTCCATAGATGTGAATGATGAGAGAACCGCAGAGATATTAAAGAAAGCGTGTAAAAAAAGTCATATTCCGGTGGATATGAGAGAAGTCACACGGGCAGATGGTTCGGTAACACATACAGCATGTGAACCTTATTTTATGACGATGCTATTTGTAGTATTCATGGCAAGAAGCAGAAAAGCGGAGTTTCAGATACCATTTGAACGACCAAAGATGAAAATGCTCCTGCAGAGTATCGGTATCTCAGTATGCTTCTGATGATGTAGCTGACCGGATAGGATTGATAGAATGATTTGCATGATGTTGTGGTATTAATTGCGGGTATGAGTGAAAAATGGTATAATCAATGTGCATTTTTCGATTATAAGTGGTTAGGATTATATAGTATATGACACAAAAGAGGGGAAACAAGGGATGGCTTTTGAAGAAGAACTTAAAACACTAATAGAAAGAACAAAAAAGAATGGCACAGATACATCTTATAAAGAATCGTATGAAGCAATAAATAGTAATTTTTATGATGTAAAAAAGCAACACGAAATATGGATGAATGATGTTGAAATATTTTTCAATAAATATTTAAAGGAGCATGTGTTAGCTCCGAAAATAGAGTCATGGCTATTTCATAGGAAATATAATCAATTAGTTGCGGCGTTAGAAAGTATATGTAATGACAAGAACTATATAGATAAAATGAATGGCATATCAACAGTGGAAGTGCCAAAGTATCAAGCAAATTCGTTGCCAGAATATGATGTTTTTATATCTCATGCGAATAAGGATAAAGAGAATCTAATAGAGGAACTATATAAGTCTCTAAAAAAGTTGGGTGTTAAAATATTTTATGATAAAGAAGAACTTGAATGGGGAGATAATTGGAAGGACAGAATCCTTAATGGGACTAAGAAAGCTGAATTTGCAATTATTGTGATTTCAGAGAATTTCTTTGATAGAGAATGGACCGAGAGAGAACTTGGCGAGTTCTTGAATCGTCAAAATAGAAATGGACAGAAATTAATTTTGCCTATTTTACATAATATTTCTGTAGAGCAATTAAAGGAGAAATATCCGACAGTTGCAGATATCCAGGCAATAGATTCGTCTAAATATAGTTGTGATGAGATAGCGCTTTCGTTTGCCAGGCAGTTAATCAAACGTTTGAAAAACATTTAGAGTGGGGAAAAATGAGATAGAACAAGAACAGGACTAGAATTAGACTGACAAAGAATAAATGTAGAAGGAATATTGTTTTAGATATTGGAGGTAGTAATATGGCAGAAGAGACACTGTTTTCCGGCGAATCAAAAAATATTGAATATAAGGTTGCAGTACCGGATAAAAGCGAAAAATATATGAAAACTGTTGTAGCTTTTGCCAATGGTAGGGGAGGAAAAATTGTTTTCGGAATAGAGGACAAGACCTTAGAAGTTGTGGGAATGGATGAAGATAGTATCTATAAGACAATGGATGCCATTACCAATGCTATTTCAGATTCTTGCGAACCTGCAATCAGACCGGATGTGGCGATGCAGACGATTAAGGATAAGACAGTGATTGTGGTAGAGATATTCCCAGGGGCAGAGCGTCCATACTATATAAAATCACAAGGTGTGTTTGATGGTACTTATGTGCGTGTTGCAGGTACGACTAGGCATGTCGAGGATTATATGTTAAGAGAGTTGATGCTGGAAGGTAAGAATCGTTATTTTGACAGTGAAATATGTCAGAATATGGATATATCAGATAGTGAGATTGAGGAGCTCTGCAAGAGCTTGAAGGAGACTGCCATACGAAATACATGGCAGGATAGTGAAAAAGTGAAGATTAAGGATGTCACCAGAAATATACTGATTTCATGGGGCGTTCTGAAGGAGGAAGGCGGAAAGGTATATCCGACCAATGCATATGCACTTTTGACCGGACGGATGGTAGGGCAGCCGGTTATTCAGTGCGGCGTGTTCAAGGGAACCAATCGGGCACATTTTGTTGATCGGAGAGAGTTTGAGGGTTCTATTCAGGAACAAATGGATGCTGCATACCAGTATGTTCTTGAAAAAATTAACATGGGAATGACAATAAAGGGAATGTACAGACAAGATGTATATGAACTTCCTACAGATAGCATAAGAGAGTTGATTGCAAACGCAGTGGCTCATCGTAGTTATCTTGAGCCGGGAAATATACAAGTGGCATTGTATGATGACAGACTAGAGATTACTTCGCCGGGTATGCTACTGAATAATGTTACGATCGAAAAAATGATAGAAGGTTACTCAAGACCGAGAAATCCCGCAATCGCAAGAGCTTTTGCGTACATGAAAATTATTGAAAAATGGGGAACTGGAATACCAAGGTTATTTGCAGCCTGTGAGGAATATGGATTACCGAAGCCGGAGTTGATTGATTTTGATGGCGATTTCAGAGTAAATATGTATCGAAAAAGGGATGCTAATACAGAAACTAACACAGAAACTAACATAGAAACTAACACAGAAACTAACACAGAAAATGTAGGGAGAATAATTAGGCTCATGGGTGAACAGCCTTCCATTACAGTAAAGATGATTGCACAGCAGCTTGGGCTTTCTGTTGGAGGAGTTCGTTATCATATCAATAAATTAAAGAAAGATGGTGTTGTGGAGCATATCGGTTCTTCTAAGAAAGGTACATGGGTAATCCATGATTAAAATTGTTGTATTGCGAGTGGAATAGTATACTAAAAGCAAAAGGTGAACAATTAAAGCGATTATGCCGATATACAATGTGAGTCAGTAAATGGATTTACAATATAATGTGCACAAGGAGGTTACATTATGTCAAAAATTACAGATTATGCTTTTTTGTTTCAAAATTCATCCGGAAAGTCGGCATTTAATCCAATAGGGAGTTTCCAATTATCCCAGCTCAATAGCAGTGCAGTACAATCACAGTTAAAAGCAGCAGGGATTAACACAAACAGCAAACAATATAAAACCGTTATAAGTAAAATGATGCAAAATGCAAACGGAATGATGTATACCAATCCGGCAGCCATAAAGAATTTGATGAAGAACTATGACAAAGATGGGGACTATATTTCTCCGGCAACTGGTCTTGCCGGTATGGACGCAACGGATATTCCTATTTCGCAGAGACACGTGATTATTGATATTCCTGAAAAAAACAGACAGGAAATGTTTGATAATGCAAAACGGGAGTTCCTTGAAGAAAATGGAATTGCAAACGGAGATACTACAAAACGTTCAGATGTGTTTTACCATTATCAAAAGTCTGCAAAGAAGCGGGACAGATTAAAGGGGACGTGGACTTTAGAACAATATGAACGACAGTATAATCAAGCTTTTTATGATGCGGCAAAGGCTGCCGATCCAACATGGAAACCTGGAAAAGCGATAAAAGCAGGTGCGTTGGATGGGATTACAAGAGAGCAAATTGATAAATCATTGACTGTAACGATGGGACAATATGGAGAAATATTCAAGAGAGGTTTTGATCTGAAATTATAATGATCTGAATATATTAGTAGACAGAACGGCATTTTGTGTAACAAATGCCGTTCGGATGCCTTTTCTATAACTTTACTGCAAAGCATGAGGATTAAATATCTTCATGCTTTTTCCCTAGATAGGTGTCAATTTCCTTCTGGTGGCGCTGCAGCTCCTTTAGATCACGCTCGTTTTGTTGCTGCTGCTCCTCAAGGTTATACATGAGAAAGAGTTTAGGGTAGCATTGCAGGATAGTTATGCAGGTGTTGCATATGAAAATAGAAGAAGCAAGAGTCCTGAACTTATGAGTGAGATAAAAAAGTATATCGAGGATTATTACCTGCAAAACAGACAATCCCCATCAACTACCAAGATTGCTGAAGCGGTTGGAATTGCCAGAGGTACAGCATACAAATACTTGGTAGAGATGGCTGAGAAGAATATGATTGAGTACGACGGGCAGGAGATTCGTACTAATGTGACCCGTAAGTACAGTGGCGAACAGACACAGACACCGATTGTAGGTTCTATTCCTTGTGGCAGTCCTCAGTATGAGGAAGAAAACATTGAAGAATATGTATCACTTCCTACTGCTATTTTCGGCAAAGGAGATTTCTTCATATTAAGAGCAAGCGGTCAGTCTATGATTGAAGCAGGGATTGATGACGGCGACCTTGTAGTTGTTAAAAAGCAGGTAGAAGCCAAAGAGGGCGATATAGTAGTTGCCCTTGTGGATAATCAGAATACATTGAAACGCTACTTCCGGGATGATGAGAATAAGAAAATCATTCTCCACCCGGAAAATAAGAAGATGAAAGACATCATTGTAGATGAGTGCTGCATTCAGGGTGTGGCTTGTCACATCATCAAAGAACTATAACAGAGGACAGTAACAGCTTATGCTAATAAGTTTAGCAATCGAGTGATTCAATCCATCGACATAGAACATTTCATTACAGAATTTCTTCTTGCCGAAAAGGGGCAAGGACGTCGCAGGTTTACAATGGCACACGAAGCGTCACATCATATCTTGAGTAAGATGTATGCAATGCCGAGTGAAGGACGCTTTCATGCAGAGTATGACAGTGAGCGTAGTTATTCCAAAGAGGAACTGGCTCAGATGTTTGCGTCTGTTGAGTGGCAGGCAGATACAATGGGAGCTTCGCTTCTTATGCCGAGAAGAATTATTGAAAATGCCTTGGCGAAATATAATCAGTCAAATCCGATAAGAGTTTATGGCGATAATACCATTACTTCAAAGGATAAAGCAGTTATCCGCAGAATGGCAGCTTATATCGGAGTATCTTATACAGCCTTGGTTATCAGATTGAGAGATATGGGGCTATTTGAGTATCACAATATCCTTGAGTACATTTCCAATGAGTTAAATCTGGGAGGTGTTTCTCAATGAGGTTACAGACTCAGGTAGCACCTGAAATACAAAAGAGATTGCTTCTGTCAAGAGTGGAAGCTGAAAGTCTGAAAGAGCGTGATATTCTCTGCCCGACTTGTGGGTTCAGGATACAAAGAGTTTTTTCAGACGCAACCGGACATTTGAGTGTGAAGTGTCAGAAATGCAAGAATGTCCATATCTTAAATCTCGCTTACTTCCGCAGAATCCGCAGGAACGGATATGGCAGGAATTGCAGGCGATGAAGATTACAAGTAAATATCGAAACGATTTCTAATCGAGTAAGCGGAGATAAGCAATTTATTTGCTAAACTACCAAGCACCGTACGAAGCCGGATAAGTGAAGAATAGAAGTATTCTTTGCTGTCCAGATTCGACGGTGCTTTTTTTGTTGCTGTTTTATTCGATTATGCTTCGTGCAGTATTAGGTCTTTTCCCTTACTTGGGAAAGGACTTTTATGTTTTATAACGCATGGCAGTGCCAGATAGCTGAGTACCCGTAATCTCCGAATTTTGAAACTTATCAATTTTTCAAAATTCAAAGGAGATTACGGAAATGACAAACAAACTTACATTAACAGAACAAGAAGAATTATTTGCAAAGGATTGTAAACTGATAAATCTTAAATACGAATATAACGGTTATACCGGAGCTGAAAGATGGGCGATTATTACGGAATTATCGGTAAAAGAGCTTTGGGAGAAGTATCCCCTTGTTATAGAAAGATATTCTCCGTTTGTTCATCTTTCCATTGCACAGGGAGAGGTAATTGACGATGCAAACCGAAATGAGGACAAGTATGCAAAGAGAAGCAGTCGCACACTTGACTGCTATGGATATGACGATGAAATGTCCTCACAGTTCCATAAAGAACTTGCCATTATGTTTGACGACCCATTTGAAAGAGCAGAGGAAGAAAGACTTGAACTGGAAAGAGAAGAATTACGCCAGTGTGAAATCAGGAAAGCAAGAATAGCACTTTCAATGTTGCAGCCACTTCAAAGGGAACGCCTTATGAAGAATGTGTGCTGCGGTCTGAGTTCCAGAGCGATTGCAAAGCAGGAGGGCGTATATTACAGCTCCGTAGATAAGTCTATTGCAGCGGCAAAGAAAAACTTTATCAAATTTTATGAAAATCTCTGATTTTGGGTGTGCATTTTGACCCCCTTTGTCCAAATGAGTGAAGGGGTTATTTCAAATCCGGATAAGAAATGCACTTTCAATACTAAATGAACAGAGAGGTTATACATATATGCAGAAAAAAGAAATTCAGCGTGGAGATTTATTCTACTACGATTTTGGAAAAAGAGAGGGGTCTGTCCAGTCGGGAGAGAGACCTGTAATGGTAATTCAGGCGGACAACTTTAATGCAAATGCTCCGACAATTATTGTTGCGGCTGTTACGGCTGTGATGAAAAAGAAGTATCTTCCTTCACACATCATTTTGGGTGAGGACTTCGGTCTGAAGAAGCCGTCAATGGTTCTTCTTGAACAGATACAGACTGTTAATAAGGACGAACTGACAGACTACATTGGCTCGGTAAACGATGAAAGGCTTTGGAAGCATATTAACGCAGCTCTTAAAAAGACTTTCGGTTTATGGATTTACAACACAGACAGAAATGGAGATGTTCGCTGCTTATGTCCCAAGTGCCTGAGCGACTATATCCACGACCCAAACTATGTTGTCAGGCGTCTTGACCCTTTTGCGAAAAGCAAAGACAACTGCGATAAGTGCAATAACAGCGGTTGGGATTATATCGTTTATGACAAACGCACCTCGG
>OHRF01000036.1_pt1 | contig 104336 bp, 79 predicted proteins | sample 1578291 | NCBI WGS metagenome assembly OHRF01 (sample SAMEA3879576, study PRJEB24766) | human gut metagenome | biome: human-associated habitat; feature: feces | place: USA | collected 1985/1987 | reverse complement strand
TGTTCATGTCATATCCGTACTCGGCGTCATAGATGCGCTTTTTGCTGCCGTTGAGTACGCTCTGTCGAACAAGTCTGCCTGTTAAATCATAAGTATACAGGAAACGCTGATTGTTTACAAGGTCTTCATGGGAATACATGTTGCCCGTCGAATCATAGTTCCATGTAAAGTTCTTCGTGCCGTTCTGCGATATCGAAGTCATGTTGCCGTATTCGTCATATGCGTAATCAACATAATCTCCGTTACCGTATGTTACTCGCTTGAGATCTCCGCTGTTATTCGCTCCATAGGTGTTTGTGCAGAGCACCTGCGAGCCGACTTTCGTCTGTGTAACATTGCCGAAGTTGTCATAGACAAACGAGTAATTGAAACCGTTATGGGATATCGTATTCAAACGATACTTGTTGTAGGTATAGTTGTTCTGTATAGTCTGACCGTTTGAAAGTGTCTGAGAAACAGATGTCACGGCGTCGGTATTGGCATCGTAAGTGTAGTTGGTTACATTGCCCTTTTTGTCCGTGTAAGAAGTGAGCGTACCCTTGGAATTATCATAAACATACGATTCGGTTCGCCCGTCCTGGTCGGTAGTAGCTGACACGAACGCTCCATTGGATGTATACGACGCACCTGTTTCAATATACACTGTCTCGCTGCCCTTAACGGTAAGAGCGGTGGGATTGCCGTTGTTATCATAAGTATAGCAGTACTTAGTTCCGGACTGACTCGTCGCCTGAGTCATATTGTGCCTTGAATCATAAGTATATGTATAGCTATACCCTTTGGCATCAACCGACTTCGTAAGATTGTTATTGGTATACTCCATCGAGGATTTCTGCTGAGCGTTTGCCTTGACGGAGATCATATTGCCGTCCTTGTCATATGTATATGACGGTGCTTCATCGCGTACAAGCTGAATATTATCGAACCAAGTATTGTTCGACTGCCTGTAGTTTATCATATATATTCGCAGCGTTGTCGGTGTTTTGGATGCCGTCGGATTCGCATCATCCCTTAGGGTAAAGGCACCCATAACATACTGCCAACCCATAACGGAGCTGTTATATTTAAACCACTTCAGGCAACTCGTTCCATCACTATACACAATCTTTGCGGCAAGACTGACCTTGTTGTTCTCATTACTTCCGCCAACCGGATTTGCATAGACCCAGCCGCTAAGAATATATGTATCATCAAGATTTTGTGCGGTAGCTCCGCCAAAATACAGTTCCTGATTCATTTCCTTAGGAACCGTTGCAATGCTGCCGAATCGGAATGCATGTCCGGAATCCTTCGAATGAGCATTATCAACGGAATCGGTAGCATCGGTAAGATATCCGTTCCAATCTTCAGGAAGATATGCACCGTTTGATGCCTTTGAATAGCGTTCAAACGAAGAGTTATTTATCATATTGAACGGGCCTGCGCTTGCACCTTCTTCAAGCTGCATTCCGTCAAACCATGCCTTACCTGTAGCGTCACGAACCATTATGTTACATCTAACGCTTGTAGCATTGGAGGGAACAGAGAATGAAACCGTGAGTCTCTGCCAACCATTATTGATGTTTGGGTCAGTTGTTCCTATCAGTGCTTCGGAAACAGTGTCGACCGTACTACCGTCAGGAAGCCAATATGTTGCAAGTAGCTGCGCACCATACGGAACATTTGCGTCTCTCGGGACTATATTCTCCGTCTTGACCCAAGCTGAGAAAGTATATGTTGTTCCCGCCTTGAACTGTCCCGAGTTTAATGTCTGATAGGCTCTTGCTCCGGCTCTGTCGGAAAATGTCTTGCTGTTAATGTAGTAGCTCCATCGACCATAGAGCTGTTGAAGTCCTGTAACAAAGCTATCATAATCAGCGGTACCATTCCACTGAGCTTTAGTCCATGAACTTCCAGTATCCGCGCTACCGTCACGAAGATAGTTTCTGACATACTGACCGCCAGACATCGACTTGCTCAAGCGGTTAAGCTGCTTTATGTTGCTTGCATTGCTATTCGGATTTGAAGCAGTGTATTCCGCGGCAGAAGCTGCAAGTGTTTTACCATAGCAAGTAGCTTCTGAGCACACCGTTCTGCCGGCGTTGTCGAACTTCACCGTCGTATAGATATCATCGTTGTTGCCAAATACACCATCCTTGCCCGAAGAACGTATAACGGTCTGTCCATATTGTGAGTAATCGAAAGTAATTGTCTGACCAGTCGAACCATTGGCGCTCTCAACAACTTTCGAAACTCGTTTACCGTTCTTCAAAGGTGTATATGTAAACTGAAGCTTATACCCATCGGGAGATGTGACAGAAGTCATTGCCCTGTCGCTGTCATATGTAAAGGTCGTTGTTTCACCGTCGGGATATGTTATGCTGAGCAGCAAACCGGAGCTCCAGTTATATCTCGTCACTCTTCCCGCGCTATCGGTTATGCTCTGAACTGCGAGATTATCAGTGGTCGGAGAAATAGTTAAAGCATGATCCGCCCCATCAGTCACCTTCCAGATTTTGGGATCAGTTGACGATGCATAGTAGTTCGCTATCTGATTACTGTTGCTGTCAAGAGAACGTGCAAATGCTCCCGCAACATTGAACCACATCACATTTCCCTTATCATCGGATATTTTGTAGTAATTGTTGTTGTTTGTCTTCGGAACAGTAAGGGTCAACCCCATACCGTCCTCATCCATCATTGTACCGTCACTCTTTTTGTAGAAGTAGTGCTCAGTTCCGTCACCATCAATATATACATATGGATATGTCGCCTGTGCAGATGTTGACAGACCGAATTTTGATGACGGAAGAAGCTGCTGCTGACAGCTAAGCATCCAGCCATGACCTCTGTATGGCATAACGGTACCAAAGCCCTCTCCTGCCATGTAGTTGTTAAAAACATGGTAAATAGATGCCGGAGCGCGACTGCCAGGTGTTGTTGTATCACCGTGAGTGAATACAAGGTTGCCGGAGAATTCGCAGATAGAAGCAGTACCGGCTCTTCCGGCACTGATATCTGTATAGCTCCAATACGACTCAAGTCCCTTGTTTGATCTGAATGTTATGGAAAGTATCGGATATCCGGCCGTGCTCTGCGAGTATTTCTCTCCATAAAGCCAAAGATAATTACATGACAAATTGTATGTTGAACCGTTTTCTATTGATGATCTAAACAGGAATCCATAATTGGGGAACGAAGTGTTTTCATACCACCGTTTTACGATAGAGGTGACATTCCATTTACGAGTCTCTTGCTGAGTACCGCCAGCTTTGAGAATTTCAAAATCTGCTGTTGTTGATTCAAAGCTCGGTTTTGTGTTCCATGTTACGGTTTTCTTATTCCAACTACTTGTTACTGCATGTACTTCTATTGCAGCATCCGGAGTTGTATTTGAATATGCGTCGCACTTTATCTGTGCAGCATAAAGCTGTGCATCGATAACAACATCTCCGCGGTTTAAAGACGGCAAGTCAAAGCGAAGCAGCCCCTGACACTTTCCTATGCCCGACGACTCTTTACCAACCATTATCATCGGACCATGCCAGTAATTTGTAGTCGGCTTTCCGGAAGCAACATAAACCGAATCCATCGCTGTGTTTGACTGCTCTGTCTGTATTGCGGGGTCAATCGTAACAGGGAATGTCCTGTCGCTGCTATTTATCCATTCGGCATCCGCAGTTACAGTAATCTCATACTTCTTTTTATTTTTTGAACTGATACTGTAACTCACACTGTCTGAATACTCATAGTTTGCATCGAGCATAAACGGTTTGGGAAGGACAAACACAGTTTTTCCCGTGTTTACATCTTTCGCGTATATATAGCCGTCATCTTCCAATGTGAGCGTAAGATCTTTCACATCGATCTCGAAGCTGTATTGATAGTTGTTCTGCGCGGATTTTATTACAATATTTTCCTTGACTCCCGATCCATTAACTATGTACTCTATATTTGTATCGGGAAGAATGTTTTCATAGTATATCTTTTGACTGGCCTTGCTAGCGGCGGTTAAATCCTCGATTTTAGCTTTCTTCTCCTGCTTCATTGACGAATTATTCTTCTTCGTTTTGTTAAGCAAAGAAAGGCTGACCGAGTAATCGCCCATTTTTATGCTGACAAGTTTTTTCTGGTTTGAATTCTTTGCAAACTTCACCCTAAACTTATTGCTTTTGGTTGCATATCCGTTAAAGTTTGAAATCTCATCATTCTCATTGTCTGATGTTTCAAGTGTATTATCTATCTCCTGCCACTTACCAGCGCTATCCTGATAAAGAACAGGATCTTTGTACACAGCAGCCTTTATTGTTCCATCGCTCATCTTAAAATACTTGGTGTTGCTGCTGTCGCGACGATCTACATCTTCTCCTATTACTATTGGGTCTTCCTCTTCCTGAGATACTTCAGTAGAATACCCACTTTCCTCAAACTTTTCACCTTCTGTTCCAATTGTTTCGGCAAAAGTTGACATTGGGGCAACTTGAACAACCACAAGTATTGACAAAATTATGGCTATCAGTTTTGTTATGACTTTTGTCTTTTTCATTACCAAATCTCCTCTCTTTCTTACAGCATTCACTACATCACTCTTACTATTACCCCTACGCTGTCACCCCATTTCCAAATGGTTTTATATCGTCTCTTCTAACTGATAAAATCTATCAGTTCAATACATTTTTATAGTGTATTAAAACCGCCTTTGGTTACAAAAAAATATGCACAAACTATCATTCGACAAGTTGTGCACATTTCACATTTTATTTTTGTCCAATATGTCATAAATCAATACGACAATTTTGGCAATATATTCAAGTACAATTATGCATTTGCACCAGTCCTTTTTGAACACCTTCACCAACATTATTTTTGCACATTTATTGCTCATTTCCACAATTTATAGTATAATAAATCCATACGATTGTCTTAGCCTTCAATATCGGCAAATTCATCGCGTCAAGGCAGGCATTCGTTTCCGGCATTGATGTTCAACCGAAGTATCGTTGTACCGGAATAATTACGTAGGGGATGATTTTAATTGGTTATCGGAGAGAAAGATGAAATTACAGAGGAATGCAAGCAGCTTTGGAATCTTTATAAAGAGTACATAATAAGCTTTTGCAAATTCAAGCTAAAAGACACACCTGACTATGTTGAAGACTGTGTTCAAGATGTGTTTATGGCATTACTTGAAGCCAGGCGATCCGGAACAGAAATAAAGAGCCCCAAGGCGTGGCTTACTACTGTTGCAAACAATAAGATAAAAATGGAATACAAAAACAGAAAAAGAGAATCCGAACATATAAATAAAATAATACATTATAAAACCACTGTGGAAATTTTCACTCTTGATATGCACGATTTTTCAGAAATTTCCGATGAGCTTATTTCCGAGATGAAAGACAGCATATTAAATCAACTCAAATTTGATGAGCAATCTATAATTATTGACTTCTATGTAAAGCACATGAAAGTAAAAGATATCGCTGCCAAACACGGGCTTTCCGAGACAAATGTCAAGCAAAAGCTTTTCAGAGCGCGAAAAAAGATAATGCATTTGTCAAATAAAGAAATTGAAAAACATAAATTTTAAAAATTTTTGTAACCTTTTTGAAATTCGTACACTATATAAACAAGGAGGAAATCAATATGACAAATAGTGAATTCATGAATATTTTGAATGACGACTCACTCGAACTCACAGTAGAAGAGCTCGAAAATATAATTGAAGAAGAACTGCAAAAGGACGAATCCGAAATGGATCCGGATCTTATAGAATACTGCCTGTACTATATCAGCAAAGCGGGGGCAGACGGCGGCAAGGAGAAAAAAGCCGACATCGCAGGCAATGACAAAATCGCAGAACCGCCTGCTGCCGACAAGCTAAAAAAGTCACGCTTCAACGGCAAGCTAAAGAACCTGCTGATAATAGCCGCTACTATCGCACTGCTGCTCGTCACCACGGGAATAGCAACCGTCGCCACTAACAAAAAAGTGAAGAACAGCGCCATCTCTTTCTATGAGAATCATATACAGGTTCATTTCGACAAGCAAAAGGATGAAAGCGGAATACCCGGAACGGAGATTGCCGCGGAGCTCAGGAAGCACGATATTTCCGACTTGAAACTGCCGGCAATGTTTTTATCAAGCGACTGCATCTATGAGAACATAACAGAAAATAATACTGAAGATATGAGAATCATATCTTTATCTTACAGTACAAACAAGTTGTCCGGCAGAGTATCTATAAGAGAATTTAAATCAGAAGATTTTATCCCTTCGGTTGATTTCCAAAACACTACAAGTTACAGCCAAGCCGAGGAATTGTCTGTAAACGGTTTAACGGTCTTTGTAATAGAGCAAGGGGATGTTTGTTCTATTGCCTATCAGGATAACCTGACTCAATATATCGTGTACTTAGACACTGATTTTTCAGACGCGGTTGAAATCGCAAAAACCATCTAAATCATAGGAGCTTAATGATGAAAAAGATTATTTCCTTATTTCTTACGACAACTCTTCTCTTATTGTCTTTACAAATTATCACATTCGGCGATGAACAGTGTAATCCGGAGATTCAAAATACAGAAGAAACTATTGTTGAAACAGCCGAAGGAATAAATAACACTGAAGACAATACTAAAAGTTCGGATCTGATTTGGACAAAATCACTTAAATTGGCTAAAAGCAATAACAACCAACTCGTTATAACCGCAATCACAGAGTGTAAAGATGGCGTAACAAAATGTGGATTTACATATATTAAATTGCAAAGACTCATAGGAGGAGACTGGACTGACTATACTGAGTATTGTTATTATGATATATACAGCAACTCTGCCAGCAGTAGTTTCACTAAACGTATATCAGCACCACGAGGTTACTCATATCGTGTTACCTGTGAGCATTATGCAGAGAAGCCGTTATTAGGTATACTTAAAAGCAAGCAGCGCATAGCCAACACTACAACGACAATAAATTTTTAAAGGCTCGAAGGCAGCCGGAGCCACATTAAGTTTATCCCTTAATGTGGCTCCTTTTTATATTTACGAAAACATCAGTTTGTTTTTCCGAGAAATCTACTGGCGAAAAAATCTCTTGACATAGTCCTTAAAAGACATATGCCAAGAGATTTGTTGCTTTACACTATTGCTTATGTTTTATAACGAAGTAAAAAAGCATTAGCACGAATTTAGATATCAATACACGGTTAGGGTGAATACGTTCGGCGTTACATATCCAGTCCTGTAAAGTTTCAGATCATCTTACATCTACAACAACCAATGTTCTATTTTTTGCTGTTTAATTGACTCTGCTCGTTAACAACCTCATTTAGAACATATTGGCTATTCGATCCAATATTTCTATCAAAGCCAATCCGCAATATATAAACACTACCGTTATCGACGCAATAATTATTCCTATCGCATTCTCTAAATGAGTCATTTTCGTTACCTCCAAAATATAAATCGTTGTCCTCGCAAATATCAGATACACTCAATTCAGCAGTAATATTTCTATGTGCTATTACATGTGTAACTGTATCCGACTCACCATAATTAAAAGATTGGACATTGAAGCCTTCTGATTCTTTTGCGCTGTTTTGCCTTTGCAAAATGTCGGTCAAACCATTGGAATCACATCCTCCTCACAGTTGTGGCAATATGTTAAATATTCTCAATTCCGCTTTTTACAGCTTTATTATACCGCAAAGCAATTATCAAGTCAATCATTTTGTTTTTTTGCAAATTGAACTGCCCGCAAAGCGGCTGCCGTTCTTTTCCGGCTCGAATATTTATTCTCGTATCCCGAAAGGGCGCACAGCGGCAGAGGATGTCCCCCTGCCGCTGCACTTTTATAGGAGTTGAGGTTGTCAAATTAAGTATACAATGCGGCTGAACGGGGGCAGTTGTCGCCGTGCACAAAAATTATAGCGCAAAACGCCGCTTCGGAAAACCGCAAATGCAAAAGTGTAGATAAAACGTGCAAAAATGCGGATTTTCGACTTATTGAACGTCCTATATATATAGTCTGCAAAGACTGAAAATGTTACAGTTTTTTTGAATTTTTTTGTATTTTTTGAGAGTCTCCGACTCGCTCGGCGGTAGGGGCGCACTCCCGCATTTCTATCAAAAGCCGCAAATTAGAAAACATATTTTCCCGTGTTATTGCCCGCTTGCACAAACTGTAGTATAATAAAAACACGGTGCCGAAAAATCGGACATTAATATAGGGGATGATTTGAAATTGGTTAATTTGGAGAAAGATGAAATTACGGAAGAGTGTATGCAGATCTGGCATCTCTACAGAGAATACATAAAAAGCTTTTGCAACTTTCAGCTTAAAGACTGCCCCGACTGTGTCGAGGACTGCGTTCAGGATGTGTTCATGGCACTGCTCGAGGCCAGACGCGCAGGTAAAGAGATAAAAAATCCCAAGGCCTGGCTGACCCGCGTTGCGAACAATAAGATAATTGACGAATACAAAAACAAAGCGAGAGAAGCAGAGCACATAAACAGAATAGTACAGTATGAAACCGCGCTGAAAATTTCTGCCGTCGAAATGCCGCAGCTTAACGACGTTTCCGACGAGCTGATAGACGAAATGACGGACAATATATTGAATCGGCTCAAGGCAGACGAGCGCTCGCTGGTCGAGGATTACTATATGGAGGATATGCGAGTAAGAGATATCGCTGCCATGCACGGGCTTTCCGAGACAAATGTCCGGCAAAAGCTCTTCAGAGCGCGGAAAAAGATAGTGCATATGGTGAAAAAAGAGATAGAGAAACAAAAAATTTAAAATTTTTCCGTAACATTTTTGAAATTCGCAGACTATATAAGTAAGGAGGAATTTATATGACAAAAAAACAACTCTTGAAAATCCTGAATGACGATTCCCTTGAGCTCACAGTAGAAGAGCTCGAAAATATAATTGAAGAAGAACTGCAAAAGGACGAAGCCGAAATGGATCCGGATCTTATAGAATACTGCCTGTACTATATCAGCAAAGCGGGGGCAGACGGCGGCAAGGAGAAAAAAGCCGACATCGCAGGCAATGACAAAATCGCAGAACCGCCTGCTGCCGACAAGCTAAAAAAGTCACGCTTCAACGGCAAGCTAAAGAACCTGCTGATAATAGCCGCTACTATCGCACTGCTGCTCGTCACCACGGGAATAGCAACCGTCGCCACTAACAAAAAAGTGAAGAACAGCGCTATCACTTTCTATGAGAATCACATACAGGTTCTTTTTGACAAGCAAAAAGAAGAAAGCGGAATACCCGGAACGGAGATTGCCGCAGAGCTCAAAAAGCACGATATTTCCGACTTGAAACTGCCGGCAATGTTTTTCTCAAGCGACTGTATTTATAGCAATATACTTGAAGATAATACCGAGAATCTTAAATCCATATCCTTGTCATACCGAACAAAAAAATTGTCCGGACAAGTGTCTGTCAGTAGGTTCTATTCAGAAGAAATCATTCCTCCGGTTGATTTCCATAATACTACACATTACAGCCAAGCCGAGGAAATTACGGTAAACGGTTTAACGGTTTTTGTAATAGAGCAGGGGGACTTTTGTTCCATCGCCTATCAGGATAACCTGATTCAATACATGATGTATTTAAACACTGATTTTGCAAGTGCAATTGAAATTGCCAAAACTATATCAGATACGGAGTCTTAATTATGAAAAAAATCATTTCTGTATGTCTTATGGCTGTTCTGCTCTTATTACCATTACAAATTATCGCATTAGGTGACGAACAACACGATCAGAATACTCAAGGCACAGGAGAATTTATTGTTGAGACGGCAGAGGGATTGAATAATCTGGAAAGCGACGCTAAAAGTTCAGACTTGTTCTGGTCGACATCACTTCAGTTGGCTAAGACCAATAACGGACAGCTTGCCATAACTGCAATCACCAAATGTGTAGCCGAAGTAACAAAATGCGGTTTTACATATATCAAGTTGCAGCGGCTTGTCGGCGGAAGCTGGTCCGACTACACCGAATATTGCTATTATGATTTATATAACGATTCTAATATTAAAAATATAGTAAAATACATATCGCCACCAAAAGGGTATTCATATCGTGTTATCTGTGAGCATTATGCAGAAAAGCCTTTGTTAGGAATACTTAAGAGCAAGCAAAAAATGCCTAACACTACAACAAGCATAGTTTTATAAAAAGGCTTAAAGTAAGCGGAGTAGTTTCAAAGACTAAATAAAAACATTTTAATTATCAACGGGTTACTTGCGCAAAACATGTGGCATACCCTTTAACTTTGCCTTAATACAATAAAGCACCCCATTTGTCGACAGTATAACTTAATTGTCAACAAATGGGGTACAATTCATTTAATCACAAAAGTAAAATTTTACAGTATTATTCAAGTGCCTTCTTCGGACACATCTCTAACTGTAATAATACAAGAGTCAATCATCTTCTTCCCATCATAGCTTCCCACAGCTGTTATCTTTGCAGTTCCCGGTTTTAATGCTACTACAACACATCTATTAGTATTTCTTATATACTCCTTATCCTTTTCGCTATAGGCAAACTCAATAACAGAGTTGTCATCCACATAATATTCTACCCTTACATCCCTTTGATCTGTAGGAGAATGATAAAGACCTATAGATATTCTATCACCTACAAATGCAGTAACCTCATTAGGGAACATCCGCATACTACGCTCTACTCTTACGTTACTATCTGCAGATAAATTTGTTGAGGAATGTGAAGGCACTGTAATCTGTACAGTAGTATTATTCGCAGACTCAGAAGTATCGTATAAATCTCTTTCAACAGTTGTTGTTTCTATGGACTCATATGTTTTATCCTCTGATTCAAACAAATTACCAACACTCCTGTGTGCGCATGAAGTAAGCAACATCCATAAAAACAAAAGTAGCATAATGTAAACCATTTTTTTCATTTCATGACCTCCTTCTATTTCCAACTATTAATACTCACATTGCAATTTGAGCCTTCCGCAGCATATCTCTTTATCGTATATGAGCATTTTATATCTTAGTGCTTGAGCACCACATTAGTATCTCCTAACACATGCCTTTGATTTAAGTTTCCATAAAATGCGGAAGTATGTGAATATAAATAATTATCGGCCGTTTCCATAGAATCATAAATTGTTTTTCCATTTTTTAGAGCGGTCATAAACTGAATCATCCAGATTTCATCATTTGGTATAGAAGTAATGTTTGTATGAGCAATAGCTAAATGAGTACCTCTTTTATACATAATTCCTACCAAATTCGACTCTTCATCACTACATCCTGACAGACAAGAACTGAAAACTGCAAGCATTAGCCCACTAAGTTCATTGTGAGGAATTTGGCTAATATAATAACTGTTAGTAATATTTATACCAGTAGCAGATATTTCGCTACGTTCCCAACTGCCATTATCATGTGAATATGAGTTGAATAAAACGCTTGAGTTGGTTCCATGTCCAGTAAAGAACCATAATCCATCAGCTTTCATATAATCGTAAGCCATCGCTGCTGGAGCATCTATGAAGCTTTGGCTTCTAAAGCCAATATCATTGGCTAAGCTAACTGCTGTATCTATTCCGCCAGTTGTATCTATTCCATAATCGTCAGAATTTGTAAAACTGAAGAAATCAGCTTCGCCTAATGAAACAGGTTCCAATGTCCATTCATCATTATATATATGATCAATAGAATAGTCATATAGAAATACATTTGCCCCCGAGCTCATTGATGCATTTTGAACTACCATGCTTTTGTATTCGTCGCTTCGCGCATTTATAAATCTATATGCTCCGTTCCAGCCTCGAACCAATTTCCATTTTTGATTATCACCGCCATTATAAGTGTATATCTGTATGTTAGCACCATTTTCATCTCCACTTGGAGAAGAAGATCCACACCATAAATCAAGACATTTTCCAATAGCATTTATAGGTATAATTTTATAATACCCATCATCCAGATATGCAAAGCACCATTTTTGATTGTCATTTCCACTAAACTCCGACTGATATACATTTGCCTCTGAATAGTTGCCACTATTGGTCAAATACTTGCCACTTCTCCTGTTTTTTACATAATATGTCCTTCCATGAGTTACTCCTAAGCCCTCATCGCTAAATGATTCCGATGTATATGTAGCAGACAAATACGGCAAATACGATGAGTATTCTTTAGAACCAAAAGCTTTCCAATGCGAGTCAGTACGTTCCTTGAACATCAGGCCATAATTAGGTATTCCTTGAAGCCAAGCCATAACTGCCTTTGTTATATAAAAGTCATACCAATAGCTATTTGTACTGTAATTCTCTTCTGTAACGTTAACCTTGCATATCTTTTCTTGTAATCTACTTGGTTGGTTGTTCCATGTGATCGTGTCCTCATTCCAATCTTGATATACCATATACGTCTCTATAATAGAATTTGATGTATATCCTGTCAACTCACGGCAATGATAATATGCTCCCAATAAGTTGTCATAACGTATACTGGCAATAGGAGTGATGTCAAACTTTGTAAAGAAATATCCTTTTCCTAAAGTCGACTCCGTTCCGACACAATTTCGTATTTGATTTCCCCAATTTCCAGACGGTCTATTCTGGTATACTGGAGAATCATTATGTTTATCGGAATATACTGTGATGGTTGGATCTATTGTTACCGGATAAACTGTGTTAGGGCTCAACAAAAATGACTTATCCACAACAATAGTAACTTCATATATTCCGTTGGCAACTTGCTTCAGGGCAATCGCATTGTCTATTGTAAATCTGCTTCCCGGATCCTTTTCCATACCGGAATCTTCAACATAAATGGGTGGAATTTCAAATATTATGTTATCTTTATCATAAATTCGTATACCACCGTTATAAGCTTTTGGAACCAGACTTCCAAAATTCATTATGAACGAAAACATATTTGTTCCCGTGTATCGATTTAATACAATATCTTCTTTAAGTCCACTATATGTCGTTTCAAAAACAATATCTATATCGGAATTAATGGTTTCCTCATAACATATTGAATTTTTTACGGTAAAACTATCATTTACAGATTTTTTAAGTGTTTCATTTTCACCTAAAACCTGTGCACGTTTACTCTCTTTTCCGACGGCATCATTTTTAGGTGTCATACTTATTTCATAGTCGCCATAAGCTATTTTTACAGTTGAATCCGAAGAAAGAGTCGCTGGGAAATAAGACTTTACATCGTTAGATTTCGTTTCATACGAATATGACCCTTTTCCCATAAGTGAATATGATGAAACGATACTTATATCTTTGTCTACAATCTTTCCATTTTTATTTCTATATTTTATGTCGTCTCCAAAAATATAAACAGTTTCTGTTCCATCTGAATTTAAATATCCGACGGCGTTCATGTAATTATCGAACTTTGAAAGACGTTTTACCAAACGGGTTTTATCACTAACGCTATATTGAACTATAGATGGTATCTTATCTAAGCTTGACTTCTCCATATCTTGTGCAAACACGGAAGATGGAATACAGGTTATAAATGTTACTACGCCAATAATAACTGATAAAAACTTTTTCAACATATTCGTTCAACTTCCTTTCTGCAATTTTATAAAATATCATATAGTCTTATTTACTTTTATTTTATATTGAATAAAACATTGGAATCACTCCCTTCCGAATCTTTGAGTCTTTGCTTAATGCATTAGAACTGCTCTACATAGTTATAGTGTACAAAAATGCAAAAAGGTTACAATTTTTTCGATTTTTTAAACACAAAAAATGTTCATACGGATTGGTTTCAAATTATTCTTCCTATATATAAGCATTTTTGTTAATTAAAAATCGCTCTTGGTAAAACCACCCAAATTTTATATAAAATAAATCTCTTGGCATAGCCCTTAAAAGGCGTATGCCAAGAGATTAATTACATTACACTATTATTACTTGTATTTTATAACGAAACAAAAGCACATCAATACACGGTCAGGGTGAATACGTTCGGCGTTACATACCACACGTTGTCAACCTTAACGCCAACATCATAATCGACCGTTCCGGACGCAAACTTTCGCCGTATAACCCAAGTCAGAGTATCACCGTTATCGATATAACTTATAACTCCTTCATTATCCGGAGTATATGTTATTGTCGCGCCATTAGTTCTACATATAAACCTTACTTTGATAACGCTCTTATCCGTCACCACAGTGATTATTGAATATGTTCCATATGGCACTCTGGGATTGTCAATAACCGCGCTCTTCAGAAGCGGGTTCTCTTCGACGGGAATCTGTTCACCGTTTTCGTCCACATGAACCGGCTGAATATCCTCAACCAAAGAGTTTTCAGCAATTTGTGCTGTAAATTGCTTGCCCGGATAGAGATTTATATTATTATAAGTCTTGTTGAATGCGCTACCCAGACCTGCAACCTCGGTTGCGAATGTCATTGTGCCGTAGTCATAAGCCTCAATATTGATGTCGACCGTTTCATAGCCAAACGGGATAAAGAACACCTTCTCGTTGTTGTCTGTAACAAGCGATACGATTCCGCTAGAATTGGCCAGCTGCGGACTCACAGCATTTGCATTGCTGCTTTCAAAGGCGAGCACATTGCCCTCCTCATCTTTGAGTGTAACGCTTACCGGACATTTTGCCCAGAAAATTTTAGGCAGGAGTCCCAGTTCATCACGATTATCCGTCAATGCAAGCAGGTCATTTAGATCGATATCATCTGCTGTCTTACCAAGCTTATCAGGCAATGCCGCAAGCCAATCGTTATATGTCGACATAGCATGACCACCAGCTCCTATTGCCGCTGTACTAAGTCTTCTTAACAACAACTTATCTATTGACATCGGCATAGTAATGTGAAGGTCTATTCCATGTCTCCTCCACGCAGTATTACGCCAGTTAGAAATCTCCAGCGTTCTCGGCAAAAATGGAACAATGTCATTATTGTTCATAATATTATAAATATTATCGCCGGTATAAACAGAACTTCCCTCTTTATCCATATCAACAGTGTTCGGAGTCGCAAATGTGTAACCGTAAACATCCGTACCGTCACCGTTAAGAAATCCGCAGCAATTGGCATCATTGCAAGTGCTCAAATGAGCGGCAACAAGATTGGCAACTGCCGCACCAAGGCTGTGACCGGTCACAAGAACTATTGGGTTCTGAATGTTATAATATGAGATATAACCCATACACATCACACAACCGACGCCATTGCATTCAGTACAGTTTACAGTATCACCTGTGCCATGAATCAAAGAATTAAGAACTGTTTCTGCACCATCATCAAATGAGCCCCAAGAGGGATTAAGTTGTGAGCCAGCATTGGTTACCCAGTCCTGTAAGGTTTCAGATCCTCTTACATCTACAACAACCAATGTTCTATTTTCATTGTTGCTTAATTGATTTTGCTCATTAATATTTTCGTTTAAGCAAACCACCCTATTATTTTGTCCAGAACCCCAATAACTGTCAGCCCGCAGAACACTAGTGCCCATATACCCGAAAAAACGATTAACCAAAAAGCCTGTTTTAAAGGACTCATTGCTATTACCTCCAGAATATGAATTATTGTTTAGCGAAATATCAGATACACTCAATTCAGCAGTAATATTTCTATGTGCTATTACATGCGCAACTGTATCCGACTCACCACAATTAAAAGATTGGACATTGAAGCCTTCTGATTCGAGTAGTTCTGTTGCTGTTGGGATACCTTCCTCCATAAGCAATCCGGGAATTGCCGGAGCTATAGGACCTGTAAGCGGATTATACGCCGCATAAGAGAGCTCCATTGCCCATTTTGAAAGCTTGTGGTTATACTCCGAAGAGCTCTTCACTCTGCTTACGCCGTCCTCGCCTATGGAATTGAAATACCCGGAAACCTCATCGAACTGTGTGACTACTATGGTCTCAACAACATCTCCCGCCTGAACCGTTACCGTACCGGTTCTTGTGGTATACGTTTCGTTCGGTGTTTCAATCGACATCGTAAAAGTTGAGTTTCCTCTTCCGCTTGTTTTATCGAGTGTTATCCATGATGAATCTGTTGATACACTCCAACTTGCATTCGATGAAACCTCAACAAGCCGTTCGTGATCGCCGCTTTCGTCGACATCCCACCTGTCTCTGTCGAGAACAACAGCCGGTTCTGTTCCAAGCTGAGTAACCGTTATCCTGCCTATCTCCGTGCTATCAGCGGTCATCTTTACAACAGCCGTTCCTGTACGCACATCGGCATAAGGATTGCTCTGGGCACGAAGTTTAAAGCCGTCATCTGTAACACTTGCAACAGAAAGCCACGGGACATCCGAAACATCAACAGTCCACGGGCTGCTGGAAACTACATTTATCAAAGAGCTTGTCGTTGCGCCTGCTCCCGGATTCCATACCTGTGTACTGACCCGAGGCGCGTCAAACGAAATGCTCATCACCGGTCGTTTTTCAATTTTCGAAGCTCTCGAAGAATAGAAATCGACCTGAGTTCTTGTAACCTCATCAGATGAGGCAATCATAATGCCCTTATTTATTCCAGTATATACCCATCTCTTAACAGCCTCTGTAAGGTCAAACGAGTAGCTGTCTAAGTCTGATGTTGCAGGAATGGAATCGATAAGTTCCGCATTATTATTGAGATAACCATTTCTTGAATTATCAAACGGCTGAGCATTCCAGCAAACAGTCGTCTCGCTCCAATCGGCAACGTCCTTGCAGTCATATACAAGAATGTCGATATCGTTATGCCCCAACGCCTTGAAATAATTCTGCTTTCGGAAAGTAAGTTCGCCGCCTGTAATAACACTTCCCGCAGGCAAATTCTCCGGCATCTCAATCTTGACATATGAGCGAACAGTATTTGTCAGGTTTCTACCCGCTCTGATTTCTTTAATAGCGCGGGGTTCATTTGCGCATATACCGTTGATAACATAAACATCCTTAAAGTTCGATTTAGGTATGCTCCAAGAGGGATCGATAACAACCGGGAATGCTCTGCCGCTCTCGCCTATCCAATCAGAATCAGCTCTAACGGTCAGCACATAACCGTCGCCATCAGCTTCAACTGACATTGAAACATCAAAGCTCTCGTTATCGTTCGCATCATACATATACGGCGCATCAAGCAAAAATACCGTTTCATCGGGGTTTTTCGGATCTACCCACTTGATAGAACCGTCGGCCTGCTCGGCCGGCATGAGTCCGCCAGAGTCAAGGTCAAACCGATATATGTACTCGCTTTGCGGCGCATAAACAACAATATTTTCTTTAAGGCTGTTTGAAGTAACGACATATTCCAGATCGGAGCGATTCAGGAAATTCTTATAAACCACCGCGCTCGTCTGGTTTTCAACTGTCATTTTTTCAGCATTAAATTTTTCTATCTTCTGTCCCTCTGTAAGAGTTCCGGAAGATGATATATCCACAGAAGAGCTAACCTCTCCGGTCATTTTCACGGTATCGTTCATTTTAACAACTGACGGCAACTTGTCAGTGTCAACAACGGATGCCGTTGTCCGCATATTCAGGCCATTCGTATCACCTTTAATTTTAAAGCTGACAGTATAGCCTTTATTTGTCGCAGTAATGCTTCGACCACCGGTCAGGTTCTGCGGGATAGTTACATCAAACCCGTTTTTTGTAGAATAAACTGCTTCACCTGATTTTGTATTGAGCGTCAAAGTGTTATCAATCTCTTCCCACTTTCCGCTTTCTTCATAATGGACAGGTGACGAGTATGTAGCTGCTATGTACGAGCCATCCTCACAGATAAAGTACTTTACGGATTCTTCTCTCATCTCTACTATTTCTTTCACTATTCGTGAAGTTGTAGAATCAGAAACATTTCTCTGCAAAGCACTCACTGGTAGTATACCGAAAAGAAGAACAATTATCAAGAACATCGAAAAGATTTTTTTACATCTTTCAAATTTGACTTTCACATGTCATCTCCTCTTCATTTTTATTAACTTTTCGCTATCGATATTAGCCGGGCGTACAACAGTGGTATGCGGGGTCGAAAAAACTGTTGTCCTCCTTTTAATCAGCATACTACTTCAAGTTGTTTTTAATCAGCTAGCCCATTGGAATCACACCCTTTTTCTAAATATAATAACAGTTGAATAACTCAAACAAATTACTCAACCCATTTTCAAAGTACTAAAATATTTCAATTCTTACCATATGTTGTGTTCGCAGGCAGAGGGCGATATTCTCGCCCCCTGTCGCTACACAATATAGGTATAGGAGGGAGGTATCATTTTCTAGGTCGCACCCAAGTTAGTCATAAACTATAAAGGGTCTGTGCAACATTCCACAAAAGGCACAGCAAGTAGATTGATTATATGTAACAGCTATGCAACGGTGTAGAGAAAAAGTCAAAAAAACTATCCTTTGATATAACATTCTATATATATAGTGTACAAAAATGAAAAAGGTTACACTTTTTAATAAAAAAATCTGCAAAATAGCACTGACTTTTGCTTTTGATTTACAAAATCGAAATATAATTAAAAAGTTGCTTCTTCACCATGTAATCGGCAGATGAACAACTAAAAACGCATTAGTATTCAGGCACCCCATATCCGAGAATCTGATACTCTCCAATCGGTCTACGAGATGTCGTGCATTTGTCGCTTAAATTTCCCTCAATCGTGTAAACATATCCATTCTCAACTTTCCACACAATGCCCGTATGATCAGCTCGTCCATCCTGTTGACCCGATTGCCCCTGTTTACCCCAATCATAAAATATTATCATGCCGGGAAGAGGTTCAGCAGATTCGTCAAGCCACTGCCCACGATCTTTGAACCATTGAACTCCGTTAACACAGCTGGCATACTTTGGAATAATACCCGTTTCAATATATCCGCACTCATTAGCACACCAACTGACAAAGCACGCGCACCACTCAACTCGGCTGTTGAAACCATACCAAGACCAATATGGTCTACCGCCAACACTGCCCACCTGCGAGAGCGCAACCGCTACAATCTGATTATCTTCTCCGCTTGTACCGTATAAAACCGATGACCACAGAGAATTGTTTTCATCACCTAACAACTCATCCAGATATTTTCGTTGTTCCTGATTAAATCCATATTTTGATGCCATATCATATGCTGTCTTGTGCGAGACAGTAATATATAAATATGTTCTTCTTTCTGTGTTTTTTCTTTGAACTATATTCCGTTTCCGTCATCAGTTTCTGTTATAACCGTTTCAAGCTTGTCCTCTGTTCGTGATGATATGTTGTTCATATCCCAAAAAATAGTCTTCAGAAGTTTTTTCTTGGCATCATTCATCGTTACAACCTCCTGGGGATTGTCAGGATCAGTATTAACTTTAACAGAATATACCGCGAGAACCTCTTTCCAAACAGCACGGCTTCCCTTCATTTCGAGAACATCATAAGAAGACTTATCTCGTATGCTCATAAGCTTATTATCATAATCGGAATTGATCTCACGAACAACGGTCTGTATTGTTTGCCCCGTACCGGTATCTTCTCCTGCAAAGAAAATTCCAAACACCGAACCGAGGAGCAAAGCACTTAGGCAAATAACAACTATAGCAACAACTGCCACCCACCCCCCCGCTGCAATGGCAGCAACTAAACTTTTTATTGTTGATATCGTTGCCTTTACTGTTTTAACGGTTGCTTTTGTCGCAGTTTTAACGCCTTTTGCTACTGCTTTAGTAATAGTCTTTGCAATTTGTACAGTTTTTTTCGTCACCTTTGAAGAAACAGTTGCAGTTTTCCGCGTTGTTTCTGCGACTTGTTTTGTGTCATTAGCAGTTATCTTAAATTTTCTTATCGGTTTTTGAGAGGACTTTGTTATCTTTGCATCTTTAACTATTCTATTTTTTGAAGCCTTGTCAACCCTCTTTCTTGTTGACGCAGACCTCTTAATCGTCCCTCCGTCGTCACCTTTCTCTTTTTTATTGTCAGCTCTGACCGCTTGTTTTTCAACGGCCTTTTTGCCCCTCTTTTCTTCTAACTCTTTTATTCGGGTTTTCATGTTACTCTTAGTGACATCAAAACCATTTCGTCCGCTTTTATTGAGTTTATGCACTCCATCCATGGCAACTTCTTCTGCTTTTTGTTCAACTTGGTTAGTGGCATACTCCACTTCAGTGTTTTTACTTGTTCCAGCATATCGAAGCGACTCATCTCTTGTAGATAAGTATGATTGTTTTATATGCTGTCCTGCTATAAGGGCTCTGTCAATAGTTTTAACCCTGCCCTCGACAGCATTCCTTGTCTTTATATCTGCCATTAAAACACCTCCATATTCGGACACAAAGTATAATTGGCGAGTGTTATACTTCCTCGCCCGGTTTTGTAGTCATTAACTTATATAATTTTGTGTTTTTGGGGAATTTGTTGGCAAACGGGATAAGACTTGAACCTACTTTTATTAGCCCGTGTCCTGCGCCTACATTGGTTATATAAGAAAGCTGATTGTCAGAAATATTCAAGAGCTTTGCAAGCTCGATACGATCAGTAGGTGCCTGATTAAGCATAATGATAAATTCGGAGTTCGCCAACATTGTTCTTGCCGTATGGCTCTGAAGAAGATCATCCACATTCTGTGTAATACCAGTTGCATAAGCACCGTACTTGCGAACACGCTTCCAAAGAGTAAAAAGAAAGTTTGCACTATACTCGTGCTGAAACAGCAGATATATCTCATCAATAAAGATAAAAGTATTTTTGCCCTTGGCACGATTTGCTGTAATGCGGTTAAGTATAGAATCAAGAACCACTAGCATACCTATTGGCATAAGCTGCTTACCCAGGTCAAGAATATCATAGCAAATCAGACGATTATCAGTATCCACATTTGTTCTCTTGGCAAAAGTATTGAGAGAACCATTGGTAAACAATTCAATCGAAAGGGCAATTTCCTGAGCCTCGGGTTCAGGCTGTTTTATGAGTTCAGCTCTGAAATCCTGTAAGGTAGGAACTGCCCCGGTGTAGTCATTCTGTTGATAGTTTCGGTAAACAGCTGCCGTGCAGCGATCAATAATGGACTTCTGTACCGCGCCCAGATTGCTCCCGCCTATAAGCTGCTCACACAAAGACATTATGAACTCTGATTTAAGAATAACAGGATTCGCACCATCGCCATATTCTCTTGTCATATCCATTGCGTTTATGTGGGTCGGAGAAGTCGCAGAGATGTTTATGATTTCACCGCCCAGCGCCCTTACAAGAGGAGCATATTCTCGCTCCGGGTCGATGATAATAACATCTGCATCGCCTGCAAGAACCTGATTGAGGATTTCGCCCTTTGCAGTAAAAGACTTACCGCCACCGGATACGCCCAGGATAAACTCATTACCGTTAAGAAGCTGCCTACGGTCAGCAACAATCATATTCTTTGAAATGACATTCTGTCCATAGTAAATTCCGTTTGTATGCTGAACATCCTGTACGCGAAACGGGATAAAGACAGCAAGGCTTTCTGTCGTGAGGGTTCGAAAAGAATCGATTTTACGAACACCAAAAGGCAGTGCCGTGTTAAGTCCGTCGAGCTGTTGAAACTTCAATATACCGAACTGACACATATGTCTTCTTGCTGTTGTAAGTAAAGCCTCTGTATCATTGTCGAGCTGTTCTTTCGTGTCAGCAGTATGAACCATTGTAAGAACTGCAAACATCATTCGCTGATCTCGAGTGGTTAGATCATCCAAGAATTCCTTCATTTCCTTGCGCTGCTGCTCAATATCGTAAGGAAGCTGTGCAGAGAAGTTGTTGTTAGCATTCTGACGACGCTGCCAATTAGTCGCATTGGTCTCTACACCGAGCAATCTATTTTCAGCTTCTCTAACAGCCTCGTCAGTGGGAACTGGAACAACATCAATAGACATCATTAAATTGCGGTTTAGATCTGTCAATTCGGCAACCATACTGTCCTTGATATATGAAGCGTATTCTTTAAGAAACAGCACTCTTCCATAGCGCTCACCAATTTTAAAGTAATCTCTTTCTATCTCCATTGAGTCAGGACATATAAAATCCTTGAAATCATGTCCCTTTTTGCGGGTTTCTTTGATATCAAAATAGAAATCCGTTTCTTCGCCTGTACGATAGAAATCGTGAAAAATACGTAACCTTTCGTCTGGTTCCAGTTCTATGCATTTGCTTCCAAGGCGGCCAAAATGAGTAATAAGTTCTGCACCGACACGAGCAAAATAGTTTCTTGCCTCTTCAACACTTTTCTTATTTACGGAAATCGTAATGTATTTTTCCTGAGTAATAGCATTTGTATCTATCGCTTTTTCCAGAAGCATACTGTTATACTCCTTTCGATACTCATCAAGAGCATCTCCTGTCAAAGGGATAAGAATGTTTTTCTCAAAATCAACACGATTTAGTCTGCGATTATTAATAGTAATCTTCGTTGTTGCACCGCTGTCAAAGCTATTAAGTAGTTCGGAATATTCGAGAAACATGGCCTCTTTGTCCTCACGACTGGCAACAGCATAATTAATATCGGTAAATTTATAAGTCTTAGAAAACTTGTCATCTCCGACCTGAAAAACACCATCATCATATATTTTTCTGATTGGTATAACATCCTGAACTCCATTAGGAATAAGGAATCGTTCCTTGTCCTGCTTAAATAAATTTTTCAAAGTTTTAATCATTTCAGTACCTCCTTCTTCTATCCTACATAAGGCTTCATCAATTCAAAATAAATATTAGTGGAATGGAAACAAAGTCTTTTTGGAATTAAAACTTCACTCTTAATCCAAGCCCACATAAACTTCTCCGCCGTCATTCCATTATATTTAACAAATCCAAGGAGAGCGAACGGAGCAGCTCCAAAAATACACATCCATGACACGGTCTCCGTTCCTACATACGGTCTCAGCAAAAAATATATTCCTACCGCTACACCGCAAGCCAATATGGAAAAAATGAACTGTCTTAAAGACAGTCCAAAGAACATTGCTTCTGTGTAATTTCTGATTTCCCTGTTAATTTTAACTTCCAAAATAACACCTCCTATGTATTCGGGAATAAAAACCGTTCTTCGTTTCAAGAAACTTTTCACTCTAAGTTTGAGTAAAATTGTCTTCTATATTAAAGCATCACAATACACTTGTCTTTAGCAAGAATAAAGGCGCAGCCGTAATATTTTTAATTTACGATACCAGTGAATATACATTATAATCCCATCATCTCCCGGATAATGCGGTCGCTCATCTTTACACTACCTACAAGAATGAGCATATTAAATATCAGCTCACCGATATAACTCCACACCTGTGTAACTGCTGCCACACTATCATCTACTACCGGTGGAGAAGAAGCAAAAAGAGAGAATATAATACATGCCAGGGCAATAGCAGCCCCCTCTAAACAAACGGCACAGTAACTTCTTATAAATGATTTGCCCACATTCTGTGATGGTTCTCCGGCAAAGGTAGACAAAGGAATTGGTGCAAGTGCTGTATACATATAAAGCTTAAAAAATCGTCCATACACGGTCATAATCAGAATAAATGACATCACCATGATAAACAGTCCACCAATAAGCGTTACTGCCCATAACGGAATAGATTCAAAGAAACTACAATTTTCAATCGCAGTTACCATTTCTGTCGGCAAAACTGTTTTCTGAGTCTCGCTAAATCCCGCCGTGCCCATAATTGTCGATATAGCTCCCTGCGCAATATCAAATAATGAAAGCATTAGCTCCATTCCATAAGTAATTGCCCCCTTTGCAAGAGCAAAACGAACAAACAACTTCATTGCATGTTCCGGCTTTTTGACATCCGTAAATGATCCGCAAGTCTTTACCACTCCGGCAACGAAGAACAAAACAAGAAGGGCAAGCCCTATAGACTGCACCGCACCATTAATGTCAACAATTACGTCCCATATCTTGCCGCCTTTAAAGCTTTGTGGAGTCATAGTAATAAGCGCCCATATTTCGGATAATTTATCATTCCATGTTTCAAGTGCATTTTCAAGATTTTGTACAATCCAATTGTCGCTCAAATAAAAGCACCTCCTTCTATAGAATCAGGAGTACATCTAAAAGATGTGCTCCTGTAGTTAAAATATCAGCTTGTTATGAGGTTCAGTATTTCTTTCGCAAAAGTGATGATAACTCCACCCGCAAGAGTAAGGAATCCGTTTGCTCGCTGAGATGGATCATGGGACTTCAGGGAAAGACCCACCTGAACAACACCAAAGCCAAGCAAAATAAGACCTACTGCACGAATTAATCCAAAAATAAATCCGGACAGATTATTAATAACCACAATCGGATCATTTGCCGCAAATGCCGTAACTGAAGCACCAAATATAAGTGTCGCAATAACGACAACCATACAATAGAGTCGGTAGCATTTTTTGATCTTACCAGATATAGAAAGTTTGGTAGTATGTTCTTTCGTTTTCTTAATGATATTCATATTAATTGCCTCCATAATTTCAAAAATTATTTCGGGCTAAAGTCCTCATCGGACAGTAGCTCATAAGTGGTTTCCAGTACCTCCGTATCCAGCAGAGTATCGGGGTCGAGGTACTGCACCTCAATGGTCGCAACATTACTTGTGACCTTGCCGTGCTGATAGACACCGCCTTTTCCGTCGGCAGTCAGGTCAACGGCGGGGTGCTTGAGAATGTCGTATTTTAAGTCCATCACGGGGAGTTCCCCTCGGATGAACAGAATGGCGTAGCGGTTATCAAGCATACGAACCTCATCCGGGGTCAGAAGCTCTCGACCGCTGATCTGATAGTTGGTGGAATAGTTTCCGCTTCGCCCGGAACTCTTTCCGTAAGTGTTCGTGTCGATGGTTTCCTTGCCCAGCAATTCGCTTACATACTTATGGGTGGACTGCTCATTGCCGCCCAAGTAGAGGAACTCATCGCAGTTGCCGACGATGGATTCCCACTGCTTTTCAAACAGTGCCTTGAGCTGTGCCAAGTTCTGAAGAATGATGGACACAAACACACCACGGGAACGCATAACGGAAAGGATCTTATCGAAGTCGTCCGGCAGGCTGACATTGGCGAACTCGTCCATCAGGAAGTGAACGGGAACTGGCAATGCTCCGCCGTGAATATGGTCAGCGGAAAAGAAAAGCTGCTGAAATAGCTGGGTATAAAGGATGCTGACCAAGAAATTGAAGCTCGAATCGTTGTCCGGGATAATAGCGAACAGTGCCACTTTCTTTTCGCCCATAGAGGCAAGGTCAAGCTCATCGGTACAGGTCAGTGCCGCCAAGCTCTCCAAGTTGAACTTTTCAAGCCTTGCGGCAAGGGTGATCTGAATGGATTTCAGGGTCTTTGCCGAACCGGTGTGGTAAGACCGATAGTATTTCAGAGCGATGTGGTCGGGTCTGTCCAACTCCAAATCGGCAAACAGACAGTCCAGCGGTGAAGGTCGTGGATCTTCCTCATTGTCGATGGCAGCCGCTTGCAGCATCTCCATAACCATTGCAAAGTTCTGCTCATCCTCCGGTGCTTCGTAGTGAAGATAGTAGACGAGAGCAAACAGCAGCATTGAAGCTGAGGTATCCCAAAAAGGGTCGTTACTTTGTGACCCCTTTGGCGTTGTGCTCTTGAACAGATTTGTAACAAGCCGTTGCACATCGTTGTCTGAATGAAGATAGACAAACGGGTTGTAGCAGTGGCTCTTTTCCATTGAAATCAGGTCGAGAACCCTGATCTCATAGTCCTTTTTCTCCAGCAGATTTCCCACATCCCGGACGATCTCGCCTTTCGGATCGAGGATCACGAAGCTGGTGTTAGCCTGCATCAGATTCGGCTTACAGTAAAAGCGTGTCTTACCGGCACCGGAGCCACCGCAGACAAGGGTATTCAGGTTGCGGCGGTGTTTCTTGCCGTTGAGTCCGATACGGACTGCCTGCGTCATCAGCTTGTTTTCGGACGGTGGGTTCTGCCGGTATTTCTTGTCCACGGCTTTGGCATTGCCCCATTTTGCGCTGCCGTGTTCCTCTCGGCGTCGGTAGTTCCTGCGTGTAGAGAAGTAGATGCCGATGCCCATTCCATAGCAGAGAAGCAAAACGAGGACAGTTTTTACACTGTCCTCGCAAAGCACTATATGAAACGGGTCGCTCATCGCATTCATCAAGCTCGGCAGTATCTCCGGCAAGCCACCCTTAACGGATGGTGCAATGAGAAGTCCGAGCCACACAATCGGCAGGATGCCGAGTACGGCGAGAATGATGGAGGTCTGTCTGTCGTTATCTCGATTCACGACAGGAGCAGTCCTTTCTTTCCACTACCTTGAACTTTTTCTTTGGGGCATACCCGACCTTGATGATAAGATCATCCACGGCATCGGTGGATTTACCCTCACTCATCAGTTCGGTTTTGGTATCGTTCAAAGCTCGAATCACTACGCCGTGTTCATAATCGTCCAAGGCGATGTGATAGCGTTCCTCTTTCATCGCTCACACCTCATCTTTCCTGATCTTTGCTTCGGTCTGCTCGGCGACGGTAGATTTCCTCCGACACACGGGAGCCGATCTCGCTCATCGCAGAACGGGTCTTGGAAAGCTCCGCACGAATTTCCTTAGGGGACTTGCCCGCCAGCTCCTCCGGGATACGGTCAATGGCGAAGTTCTTCACATCCACTCCGAACTTGCGGCAGAGCATATAACCGACGCAAACGGCAGAGAAGCCCATATCCCTGCGGCTGTATGCTTCGCAGTTCATTGCAAGCTGAGCGTGACCAAGTTCCTGTGCCACGCACTGGCAGAGCGCAACGCTGTTACCAATGTCCCTCTTGATATAAAGCGTCTGATCCTCGTTCTTATAGAATGCTCCCATATTGGGAGAAGGCAGCTCCTCCACAGTGCTCACAGCAATGGGAGCCGTGTCGAGCATAATGGCAACGAGCTTTCGGGGGTTACGGTCAAGGGTCGGTGCAGCAGGCTTCTTGCCGCTGGTCTGCGCCACATCGAATACCTTCTTGACATTGTAGGCAATGCCGGTAGAGCCGTCATTCTTGGTATATTCAACAGGTTCAAGAATGGACAGGCTCTTAGCACCCTTGTTGACCTTCACGCCGTCCTCCTGCCAATCACGAAAATCCTTGAGCTGAGTTGCCTGCGGCTGCTGCTTATAAATGAGCAGAGCGTTGGCGGCAGAGTAGCGATCCATTCGTGCCTGCGTATCGAGATATGCCCTGAACTTGTCGGGGTCGCTGACGATCTCAGTAGCGGTATCGTCGATCATCTGATACACGGCATCCTTCTCCGCCTTTTTCTTGGCGGCGTATTCCTCCGGGGAGAGCTGCGGACGAGCCGAGGTCCCGGACTTCTTGGGGGTGAAATTGTTAGTCATAGCTGATTACCTCTCTTTTGATTTCTTATGCTTTTTCGGCTGGGTGTGAACCGTCTGACGGTTCGGTTCAGGAGTCTTGCTTTTCTCCTTGGAAAGCGCAGGCTCGGCACGGTCTGCTTCTTTGTCAGCTTTTGCAGCAACCTTGTAGCGCTCCAGCTTTTCTCTCACGGAAGGCTTCTTGTCTGCCTGCTTTGCTGAACCCCGGTCAATAGCCGTACCGCTGATCTCGGAGCTTCGCTCGGACGGAGGGCTTTTTTCCGTCTTTGCGACCGTAGGGTTTTCGTGGGACTGACCTTCTTTCTGCAAGGGCTTTTCCATTGCTTCTTCCACAATGATCTCTCCCTTCGTTTTCGTCGGTACTTCCTGTGCCACGGCTTCACGGTCAGCCTTGTCCTGCTCCGCCTGCGTAATAACGCCTGCCTTATCGACCTTGCCGATCTCGAAGCGTTCCACAATGCGCTGAATTTTGGAAGCGTCCTCTGCACGGGCGATAATATCCACGGATACATCATCTCCCTTGGCGCTCTTATCTCTCAGGACACAATAGAGAACGCCATAGCGCTTTGCCTGTTTGGTGAACTGTGCCAAGTCCTTGTTCGGGATAGAAAAGACTTTCAGTTCCTTGCCGGACTTGATCATATTGGTGAGCCGTGCCTTGCCTTTGGTCTGCTGTTCCTGCTTCAGCACGGACACGAGAAGCAGGGCGACATTCTTTGCCGCCGAGCCTGTAAGTTTTGCGGCAACTTCAAAGCCTTCAAGCGAGAGCTTGACGACCTGCTCAGCCGCATCACCGCCGTTGTTCATAGTTGCGGTTCTCCTTTCGTTTTGATTTTTCTTCCTCTGCTCGGACTGCATCCACCTTTTCTTCGATAACCTTGGAACGGACGGCGATGTCCTGACAGAGCTTGACCTCCTTGCGGAGTTCCTTCAACTTCTCGGTAAGAAGCGAGATACTTGCCTTTGCCTGTGACAGCTCTGCATCTGTGATGTTCACTTTTCGTATTTCATTTCGGAGGTGAGTTCTGTCGGCAGTTAAGGTCTTGATTTGCTCCTCGACTGAGTGATGATAAGAGAATAGCTGCTCGTCTGTACCGATGTGGCGCTTGCCGAGAAGCGTGACTTGTTTGGTGAGTTCATCTATCTTCATCAGATCCTCTTTGAAAAGATAGTGAACTCGTGCGTGATTCTGTTGTCCTGCCTTGTACTTCGGCAGATAGCCGAGCCGGTAGCAGTAGTAAAGGTACAGCCCATACAGACCGCCGACTTTACCGATTTTGTCACTCCGTGTTCGGAGTCGGTACTGCTTCGATCGGTAGGTTTTCGGCTGGAATGGCTCAAAGTTGATGTTGTCACGGTTTTCGATGAGACGCTGTGTAATGCGCTCTTTGGTGTATTCCTCACCGAGCCTGTGTAACCGGATGGGGCGTTCATCGCCCTTGCCCTTGATCGTCCAATATTTCCGCTTGGGATTGGAGCCGAGGGTGTAGCCCATCTCGGACAGGTGATATTCAAGTTGCCGAAGGTTGTGACTCATTGCGATAGCTTCGTCCAAAGCGGAACGGGCGAGGTTGTAGCGTGTTGGCATACCGGCTTTGTCCTTTTGAGTCAGGTACTTTGCATCAGGATAACGCTCCGGTTCCTTGAGTGTGCTGATACCGTACTTTTCGCAGATGCGGTCAGCTTCTTTATAGATCTTAAACCACGAGGTATCCCGGCAACGCTTCCCATCGACAAAGGAAACAGAGTTGATAACAAAGTGGCAGTGCAGATGCTCCGTATTTAGATGGGTCGTCACCAACACCTGATATTTCTTGCCCCAAACGGAATTTGCGAACTCCATTCCGATATGTTGGGCAAGCTCCGGTGTGATGTCAGTCTCCTTAAAGCTAAGATAACCGTGATAGGCTTGAATGCCGTCCGTCTTGTCGAACTGTTCCTTGACAGTAACAAACTGCTCACGGGCAATAGCCGGAGTGCAGTTGATCCCCTCACAGAATAATTCCTGCTCGGTTTTCTCGCCGTCTTTTACATAGTTGACGACATCACGGAGCGTCTGATAATCGGCATTGCTGTACTTGGATTTTGCCTTTGTGGTTTTCTCAGGATTGGAAGCGTAGTCGAGAACGGTCGCAAGGCGAACTGTGACCGGCCACAGCTTACTTACTGCCATTTCAGATTGCTTTCACCGGGACGGAGAAACTGGTGCTCCATATCTGCCTGAAACTTGTGCAGACGCTCCAGCTCGCTAATCAGCTTCTGTGTGTCGATAAAGCCGAGGACATTTGCCTTGACGGAGATTTGATGGATGTTATTGCTGATGGCGGAGAACTCTCGCATCGCATCATAGAAACGGTCGTCTGGCTTCTCCTTCGGCTCATAGCCACGGAGCAGCAGACGGACGAGCGCCGCTTCAGACAAGCAGGTTTTTTTGGCTTTTTTCTGCAAGTCCTGCGCTTCGTCACGGGAAAACCAAAACTGCTTCTGGATCGTTCTTTTCATAAATGGACTTCATCCTTTCTCTTGGAATGTGTGTGTCTTCTTACACGGGGTATTAGGGGTTCCCCTAACGAGGACTTTTTTCGGTGCTTTGAAAAAGCGGAGTAAAAAGGCACTGCTCGTTAAGATAATACAGAGCGTTCGGAGAACCCCCGTTCTCATTGAGATTAGCGTTCTTTGTCCGCCCTGACGGGCTTGAAAGGTACTGCCACGATCTCGTTGTTGACTCTCATAAAGCGTTCGGGGTATTTGAATTTCTTACGGTATTTCTCCGCAAGGTCAGGCGGGATGGATTGGAACCTCTCAGCTTCAAAGGGCGCATATGCAATGAAAAACTTTCCACAAATGATGTCCCGCATCTCACGGGAGTGCTCATCATAAACCGCCCGATTCGGGGTCAGCCCGTTGACCTTACCCTCCTCATTGCAGATGATGGCGACCTCATCTTCAAAAGGCATATATTCCTCAATGTCGCCGCCGACTACCTCCTGCATAGCTTCCAAGGTGTCGTCGATCTCGATCATCCTGGGGTACTTGTTCGGCTCCACAAGTAGGACGGAAATCTTTCCGCTACTTGCTTCTACCGGCTCCTTGCAGAGTGATTTGTCGAAAGAAATCGACTTGAACCCAATACTGTCTACGAAGTAGAAACCGGGATTCAGGGTATCGCTTTCCCTGATTTCGACTACATCCGATACGGAAAGAGAGCGTCCCTTGTAGTCGGCAGGATGGTCAACATTGAACTTCTGATAGATATTTTCGAGGGAGATGCAGTCCATTTTGCCGTCATAAACTCTGTCGTAAGCGGCTGCGTTGACTTCCTTAGTGCCTTTGATTTTTTCGAGGGATTCCAATCCGATGAAGCACACATTGGCGGTATCCCTGTCCACATTGATCTGATAAATGCTAAACTCAGTCATCGTTCATCTGTCCTTTCTTTGGTTTTGTTGCGGTGGATACCGAGCTGGAAACAAAGAAAGTCATTGTAGTCCTTGCCGTAAGGCGGAGGACTGTCAATAACTTCATACTTGCTCGGCAATATGGTTTTCAGCGCAAGGCTGGCTTTTTTCCCGGCGTTATCGTTGTCGAAGTGCAGGAAGATTTTCTTAATCTGCGGCTTCTCATCGAGGTACTTCAAAAGAGCCGCAGGGGTAGTGCTGTCCTCGATTCTCTCCTTGGGCAGATACACACCGGCGAGAGAAACAAGGTTGTCTGTACGCCACTCTCTGCCCGCCATCTTTTCAAGTGTCGCATAGGAAAGCAGGTCAATGGCACACTCAAAGAGATGCACCGTACTGCTATCGCTGTCTGCGATCCGAAAAGAATAGTGCTTGTCACTGCCAGAGCAGTCGCCCAAAACACGACGGTCACTGGTCGCTCGGTAGGACGCATAGCGAGGGGTATTCTTTTCATCAAATCCTACGCACACAAGATTGTGATACGGTAGGCTCTCAAAGAACAGCCCCTTGTCAATGCAGTATTGGATGATGGAATAGTCGATGCCCCTGCCGAAAAGATACTCTGTGATCTTATCTGTGGAAGCACTTTTATCCGGCAGAAGCAAGAGCTTAGGCTCCGTTTTCTGCTTGGGCTTGACCGTCACCGACGGCATCACCGCCGCCTTTCCCATCAGTGTTTCGACCGCTTCTACGAAAGAACAGCCCTTGACTTTTACAAGATAGTCAAGGGCATTGTAGCCGCCGATGCGTCGTGACCACCACATCCACTTGCCGTTAGAAATCTTCAAGCTGTCGTGGGTGCGGGTGGTATAATTGTTGCCGGAAATGCGGACAAGCTCCTGCGGCTCGCAACTTTGCAGATAGGTCAGCAGGTCGATTTGCCGTGCCTGTTTCACCACCTCCGGTGAGATATACGGCATAAAATCACCTGCTTTCCCGTTGCTGTTTCTTCTCCTGCCGTTTCAGGCTCTTATCCGCTTCCGTTTCGATGGAATCCCGGATGGTATCCATATACTCGGTTTCTCTGTCCCGAAACTCCTTATATACATCACTCAGAGGACAAGGGGAGCGAAGCAAAGCCTTTGCCTTTTCAGGCTCAAGCTCCAAATTCTCCATACACATCACAATGTCCTCTCGCATCGTATACTCGTAGGTATGCTCAAGGATCTCGGACGGCTCCTGACGCACAAGCCAGTCCCGGTATTTGTCCTGCTCGGCTTTCATTTTCTCATAAAGGCGAGCATTGTAATCTGTTTCGCTCATAGCGAACACCTCCTTCAAAATAGAAATAGCCGCCTGATTTCTTTTGAAAACCAAGCGGCTATGTATGTGGCTTATTCTATTGTTAAAACAAAGCGGCGGGATCAATTCATATCGTTATTATCCTTAATGCCTTCGTTCATTTTCTTAATCTTCCTTTTCCACACAAAATACTGAGCTACCCAAGTAGCGAGAAAGATCGCTACGAATATACCTACATAAGACAGAATTCCGCCGGTCGAATGGGGCATCCAGTTGGCAAAATAAGAGATGGGGAACATAATCACGCAAGCAATTGCAAAATAAAACCCGCTTTGCTTTGCAAGACTCCACGAATCAATTTCCCAAATAACCGAAGCCATTGCAAAGCCTGTGCCCATTATTCCGCTCAGACCGGTTTGAATGAGAATCGCATTTAATTCGCTCCCCATTTTATTCACAAGCTCTGGATTGACCGGATGGAAGAAGCCATCCCCAATACAGATTGAGATAATCACCGTAATGACATATCCGATTGCAATGCCAACAGGGAAACCAATTACTCCTCGTCCAATCAGTTTTTTCTTCATTTCTGCCACCTCACATTCCTAACAGTTGTTTGATTTTGGCGACGGATCGCCGTGAAACATAAGTAACCGTACCGTTTGAAAGCGTGATGCAAATTGTCCCGACAAAGCTCAAATCAAAGCTCTTGACCTTTCTCAGGTTGATAATATCTGAGTTTGATATTCGGACAAAAGTCTTGCTGTCAAGCCGTTGTTCCGCCTCGTATAGCCTCAGACGGAGCGCATACTCGCCGTGATTTGTCTCGGCAAACACCTTACCTGATTCGGCAAAAACACGGTAGATTTCAGACGGTTCCAGAACCTCGACCACATCCTCCCTGAATCCAGCAATGGCCTGCGGTTGCTCGTCTGACAATCTTTTTATGATTGCATTGACTTCATCGGTCATTTTGTCCGTCATCACGATGATTTTTAGCTCTTTGCATTTTTCGTCTATCTTGATTTCAATTTGCATCGGTTCACCTCCTCGCTACGGTTACAGTATAGGAAAATCAAGAACCGATTTCTACCGATTCTCGATAGGTGGTTGTTTAAGGAACATAGGTGGTAATTTTTACGGGAATCTCATGCCGGTCTGTATGGGCGGCTGATAAGTATCTGCGGTATGGGGTTGCTCCCATACCGCAGACGGATCATCTTTCCGGCTCGTTTTTGCGTTTTGTACTTCTCTGAACCGGAACGGAGAGCAGCTCTCTTGTGCGCTCTCCAAGTTGTTTTTCAATGGCTGTCAACCGCTGCTCCGGCAAATTGAGGGACGGATGACGGGTGAACTTGAAGTCCACCATTCGCCGCAGCTGCGCTTTCTGCTTTGCACCCATTACCTCTTTACACACATCTTCATAGGAAATGCGGTAGGGATTGGAACGGGTCTTTGCATACGCACGCAGGTTCTTGAAATCATCCGGCATTGCGTAGTTGAACAGCGACAAGCCGTTATCGAAGATGGGTGCAGGGGCGATAATTTCGCCCGTGTGATTGTTCCGCAGCAAGCCGAAGTTGCCGAAGTGTCTGTCCTCGTTGTAAATCAGGGCATCGAAAACCAGCATACTGCAAAGCTGCTCGTAGAACTCGTCGCCCAAGGTCTTGTAATAATCAAGGCAGGCTTTCAGCGTCGTCTTGCGGAGAATACGCCCGATAGGGACGAAAGAGGTATCAATATCCGTAAACAGCCGGCACTTGGAAGCAAGAATACCTTTCCAGTTTTCCAAGTCGTACTGTACGCAGCCGATGCCCATTTTGTCTGCGATCTGACAGGCATAATACTCGCTGTACGGCTCGTTTCCGGTGTTCGCAGCGCCCTCTGTGCCGCCCTTATACAGATAGATGCCATCATCCTCCACAAAGCGCCAAGCCTTCCGCAGCATACCGTTGGTAGTCAGCTCCGGCGAGGTGGAGAATGCCTCCCGACTGCCGCCCACGCCGGTATAAGCCACCAGTGACAGTGCTTCGGAGAAGCGGTTTTCATAGAGGTTATAATCGGCATACTTGCCGTCAAAGTCGGCGGGGACGACCCAATAGCTGTCGTTGAGGGACAGCCCCATACAGACATCAATGATGCCCTTCGTGTTGTTTACACTCAGTCCCAGCGTCTTTAAGATTTCGTCTACAAACTGCCGGTTCTTCGGAATCACCCGCCGTTCCAGCCACTTCACAACGCCCTCGTTTGTCAGCTTCAAGTCGAGGGGAAACAGCTTTTGCTTTGCCGTTTCGGAGTGAAGAATGGTCGCCTGCAAGCCCTCCAATCCTCTTTCCTCCAGCGTGAAAGTCAGAAGTGTTTCATCATAAAGGCGCAGGCTATATACTTTTTCCATTGTGCTGCTCCTTTCCTCAAGCATTACGGACACATCCTTATCAAGCGCTTCTGCGATCTTGATCATTAGGTCAAGGGAGAGGTTTTGCGTTCCTTTTTCGATGCGGCAGATGTTGGAACGCTGGGTTCCGATCCGCTTTGCAAGCTGCTCCTGCGACAATCCTTTTTCCAGTCTTGCCTGCGCCAGCTTCTGCACGATGCTCTGCCTTGCTGTCAACAGTTCCTTTTCGGTCATACAAAACCCTCCCTTCCGATCCATTATAATGTTATCATATATGATAACGATTGTCAAGAGGTTCGGCTATCTTTCCAAGTCCCTCGGTTTCTTTTCGGGCGGTTCTTCACCCTCATCGGGTTCACCGCCAACGATCTCGTTCTCACGCTTATCCACATTGAGCAGGGCGTTGAGTTCGTTCAGCCGGTCGGTCTTGGCTCTTAATTCTTCCTCCTGCGGGAACGGTCTTTCCACATCGACCTTCGCAGTTTCAAACTGCGTTTTGAGGTTATCAAGCTCCATTTCGTTCATCTCCAAACGCTTTGGAAGCCCCTCCAGCGCATTATCCAAGCGAGTGATATTACCGAAGGTGTCCGTGCCGAGGGTAACGGGATAGCCAAGCTCACCCTTGAGCCGCACTTTGTATTCTCTTGCCTCAAAGTACAGCTCCATCGCAAAGCCACGGTACTCACCGATGGGGATGGGGTCGGGATTCGTCATTGCCTTACACGCCTCCAAGATGGCGTTGCCGGCATCCGCTTTCTCTGAATAGAAAGCACCCTTGACCGTCATACCCACAAAGGTTTCATCAGACGGCTTCGGGTGCTCTGCCACTCTTTCAATATCGGATTTTAATCCCGCAATTACATCGGAGCGCCGTGCGATCTCCTGCGGATAGAACTTGATGATCTTGTCCTCCAAAGCATATTTTTCGGAAAGGAAGCTGGACTTTAAGAGCCGCAACTTCTGAACCTGAATGTCCAAGTCCATCTTCTCTTTGATGTGGGGATTGCCGGTCGCCAGCATTTTGATTTCAGCATAGGACAGTGCGGTTTCGTCAATATCTTCGCAGGAGCGTACTGGCGATTTGCTGGTCATTATCTGCGAAGCAAACTTCTGCTTGCCTTCCACGAGCTGATACAAGTAGGCATCAAAGGTTTCTTCCGTCACGAAACGGTAGATGTGAACCTCTGCATTTCCGTTGCCTTGCCGGATACTTCTGCCGAGCCGCTGTTCCAAGTCAGAGGGTCGCCACGGGCAATCGAGATCGGAGGATGCGGCAAGTTTGTTCTGCACATTCGTACCGGCTCCCATCTTCTGCGTACTGCCCATCAGGATGCGGACATCCCCTCGGCGCACCTTCTTGAACAGCTCCAGCTTCTTTGCTTCGGTATCTGCTTCGTGGATGAACTTTATCTCATCGGCGGGTACGCCACGGGCAATCAGCTTCTGCCTGATGTCGTCATAGACATTGAAGGAGCCGTCGTTTTTCGGCGTAGACAGGTCGCAAAAGAATAGCTGGGTCAACCGCTTCTCACTGCCACGCTCCCAAGTTTCAAACATAGCGTCCACGCAGGCGTTGAGCTTGCTGTCCTCAAAATCGGGGAGCAGCGGATTAATAAGCCGCTGATCGAGGGCGAGCTTTCTGCCGTCGTTAGTGATCTTGAGCATATTGTCCACCTTGGCATCAACCATACCATTTCGTACCCTTTCGGCTCTCTCGGCAAGCTCGGCTACCATCTGCTTTTGGATTTCAGAGGGCTTCACCGAGATGTTGTGAAAGACCGCTTTCGGCACTGGCAGGTCAAGCATATCCGCTGTTTTGATGTCTGCGATTTCCTTAAACATCGCCATCAGCTCCGGTAAATTGTAGAAGCGGGCAAAGCGTGTTTTGGCTCGGTATCCCGTTCCTTCGGGTGTTAGTTCTACTGCCGTAATGGTTTCACCGAAGGTCGATGCCCAGGCATCAAAGTGCTGCAAGTTGTTCTGAACAAGGGTGTTGTACTGCAAGTACCGCTGAATGGTGTAAAGCTCGACCATCGAATTGGAGATCGGCGTTCCTGTCGCAAACACTGTCCCACGCCCTCCGGTCAGTTCGTCCAAATACCGACACTTCATAAAAAGGTCGCTGGACTTCATTGCTTCGGTTTGAGCAATGCCGCCTACATTTCGCATTTTGGTAAAGAGAAACAGGTTCTTGTAGTAGTGACTCTCATCGATAAAGAGTCTGTCTACACCCAATTCCTCAAAGGTCACGGTATCATCCTTTTTAGACTGGTCGTTGAGCTTATCGAGCTTCTGCTTGACAGATTTCTTTGTGCGCTCCAGTTGTTTTACGGAGAAGTTATCTCCACGGTTCTTTTTCAGTTCCGCAATGCCCTCCGTAACTTCATCAAGCTGCTGTTCGAGGATCGCCCGCTGCCGTTCAATGGACATCGGTATTTTCTCGAACTGCGAATGCCCGATAATGATGGCATCGTAATCGCCGGTGGCAATTCTGCCGCAGAACTTTTTGCGGTTCTTGGTTTCAAAGTCTTTCTTCGTTGCCACCAAAATGTTGGCTGAGGGATAAAGCTGTAAGAACTCCGATGCCCACTGCTCGGTGAGGTGATTGGGTACGACAAACAGGGATTTGCTGCACAATCCGAGCCGTTTGGACTCCATCGCCGCCGAAACCATCTCGAAGGTTTTCCCTGCGCCCACGGCGTGTGCAAGCAGCGTATTCCCGCCGTATAGGATGTGCGCCACCGCATTTCTTTGATGCTCCCGAAGCTCGATTTCGGGGTTCATACCGCTGAAAACGATATGACTTCCGTCGTACTCACGGGGACGCAGGCTGTTGAATTTATCGTTGTAAAGGCGGCAGAGTCGTTCTCTGCGCTCAGGGTCAGACCAAACCCAATCCTGAAAGCCCTGCTTGATCAGCTCCTGCTTTGCCTGTGCGATTGCCGTTTCCTTCTTGTTCAGAATGGCTTTCTTTTTGCCGTCTGCGTCCTCCACATAGTCAAAGATGCGGACATCCTTTAGGTTCAGTGTTTCCTCGATGATCTTATAGGCGTTGATGCGCCCCGTACCGTAGGTGCTGTATGCCTTCACATTGCTGCGGTCATAGGACTTGCCCTCAATGTTCCATTCGCCGGTATAGGCAGAGAAATGAACCTTGATGTTCCACTGTGCGTACCTCGGTGTTCCCAAGAACTCAAACATAAACTGTTCGACAATTTCGGTCGGCAACCAAGTAGCACCAAGCCGAACGGCGATCTCGCTGGCGGTCAGGTCTTTGGGCTGCACCCGTTCCAGTGCTTCCACATTGACGGTGTAATCTTCGGGGTAAAGTTCCGCCGACTTTCGGGCGAGTGCCAGCTTTTCACGGACATTGCCGGAGAGATAATCGTCCGCCATCAGGTACTTTGCCTGCGTGGAATTGCCGTATCCGTACATCGGGTTCAGAAAGATAACGCCCTTCAAGTCCGCAAAGATTTCTTCCTCGGTCTTGCCAGTCAGCTCGCACATATAGTCCATATCCACACGGGCTTTTTCGCCCATAGAAACGGCAAGTGCTTCACTGGCGGTATCTGTGGAAGTGACCGGGGTGTGTGGCTTGATGGTTCGCTTGTAGAATATATCCGCCTTGCGTTCAAGTTGCCCTTCATCGCCCAAGACCTCAAGAGCCGAGAGCAAAGAAAAGGAACTGTCCTGCGAAAATGCGGAGATGTTGGCACGGCTGTTGATAAGTCCGTACTGCTTGGAAAAGGTATCATAAAGAGCGTTTAATCGCTCCTGCTCCGCTTTAATATCCGAGTCGGGGTAATCCTCCGTCTGCAATTCGATCAGCGTTCTGACCGAATCACGGATGCGGATCATACCCTTTATGCGGTTCTCTGCGGTAGCGGATATCTCCACCGGAGCCATACGGCTGTTTTCTCGGAAGTAGATTTTATCGTCCAGCACCGTATAGGAGAAGTTGCGAACGGTGGGATCTGCGGGAATGGAATTGTCCTCCTCTGCAAGCTCATCCTCCACCTCATATGCGGTCAGCTCACCGTGAATATTGGAAACGGCTTCGCTGAGTTGCTCGGCAAGGTCTGCCCCCTCGTAAGGGACGCAGGTGGCTTCGGGACCGAAACGCCCCGACACCATTTTCATCTCTCCGAGTATCATTTCGGGATGCTCAACAAAGTAGCTGTTCATCAGGATACCGTTTTCATCCGTGCCGAGCTGTACCCAATCCGACTCTATATCCACAATGCGGTCACGCTTTTGCAGAATAAGAATGTCCGAAACGACCTCCGTTCCGGCATTTCCCTTAAAGGTGTTGTTCGGCAAACGGATAGCACCAAGCAGGTCGGCTCGCTGAGCAATATACTTGCGGACAGCGGAGTTTTCCTTATCCATCGTTCCCTTGCTGGTGATGAGAGCCATTACGCCGCCCGGACGGAGCTTGTCCAAGGACTTAGCGAAGAAGTAGTCGTGAATGAGGAACTTATGTTTATCGTAACGCTTGTCAGGAACCTTGAAATCCCCGAAGGGTACATTCCCCACAACGGCATCAAAGAAGCTGTCGGGGAGGTTGGTTTCCTCAAAGCCCTGTGCGGCGATAGAGGACTTTTGATATAACTGCTGTGCAATACCGGCAGAAATTGTGTCCAGTTCCACACCGTAGATCTTGCTTTCCTTCATTTCTTCGGGAAGCATACCGATAAAATGCCCGATGCCGCAGGACGGCTCCAAGATGTTGCCCTCACGGAAGCCGAGCTGCTTCATCACCTTATACACGGCATTGATAACCATTGGCGGCGTGTAGAAAGCGGTCAGAGTGCTTTCCCTTGCGGAGGCGTATTCCTCCGGCGTCAGGATGTTTTTCAGCATCCCGAACTCTGTCTGCCAAGAACCTGCTCTCTCGTCAAAGGCTTCGGGAATACCGCCCCAGCCCACATATTTAGAGAGGATGATCTGCTCGTCCGGTGTGGCGAAGCGGTTTTCTTCCTGACACCTTTTCAGAACGGTGATCGCCGCATAGTTGCGGTGGAAGCGTTCTTTCTTGTTGACCTCCTCGACCTCGTGAGAAGCAAGGTCAAAGGTATGACGGTCTGCCATTGGGATTTCGGGATGAATATCGAAGGACTGCACCCGGCTTTTCTTCGGATGCTCCCAAACAGGGGTAAGAGGTGCTTCCACCTGTGCAAGTTCTTCCTCGGAGAGATAAACAAGGTCGTCAAAGGACAGTGCTTGCAGTCCTTTTTCGGTCAGTTCTTCAAGGGACGCATACTGCTCACTGCGGACGACCTTGCCGTCTGCAAGAGTTTCGATACGAAAATCCACAAGGTTGACCCTTGCCTGAATCTCGTGCTTGTCATCCTCGGTGGTGGTGTAGGCAATACCTACATTGGTAAGGTCGGTGTAGTCCGCACCGTCCTCACGCTGATACTCCTCACGGCAAAAATCATCAATGAGATGCTTCGCTTTATCCAGAGCATTTTCCGGCAAATACGGGCTGCCGATGATCGCAAAGCCCTGCGGCGGCGGGTCAAGCTGAGCGATAAAACCGTGCGGAATCGTGTTGCCGTCCTTGTCCTTATACAGAACAATACTCATCGGCACACCGTAGTAGTTTTCCTCCTTGATGTCCTTCTCGAACTGATAAGGACTGGTGTATTCGATGCTTTCACCGACCTTGCCGTCCGTGCCGAGATAGTCGATCCTGCCGATAGGTTTGGACTCGATGGGCGCTTCCTTCGTGGTTGAAACCACGGTGCGGGTAATGCGTTTACCGTCCTCCAAAGCGTTGACCGCTAAATCGTACCCTCTGTCGGTCAGCATTGTAAGGTAGGTTTCCAAGCGGTGCTGCGGAAATCCTACCATTGGGACACGGGTGTTGTGATCAACGGCACGGGTCGTCTGCGTCAAGTCAAGAGCAGTCCCGACGACCTCTGCATCATCAGCATAGGCTTCAAAGAAATCACCCACCTGATACAGCAAAAGGCTACTCGGATTGTCTGCTTTGGTTTTAAGATACGCCTGATAGAACTCCGGCAAAGCAGCATCCTTTGGCTTTTCTCTTTCTGCCGCCTGTTCGATACGCTCCACAACGCTTTGCGGCAAGTCCTGCACATAGAAGGTTATCTCACCTTCGGGGGAGATGTGGGCAATGTTCTGATAGTCCCCATTGACCTCCACGGCACGGTTCCAAACGGTCAGTCCGTTGCCAAGATAGCCCATCCCGATGTCATACTCGACCTCTTTTTCTTCGGGCTGTTTTTTAGCGACCTTCAAATGGTCATTCAGCGGGTTCTCCTGCACCTTGCTGTCGAACTCAGCTCTCGTCATTTCCTTGTTGAAAAGCGGAAACTGCGTATCATAGAGCATTACACGCTCATCATCAAAGGACAGGATTTCAAACTCGTTTGCGCCGAGATAGACGGTGCTGCCGAGATGGTATTCATATCGCTCATTTTTCGGCTCCGTCTTTTCGGACGGTGCGGTAGACAAGATTTCTCTGTTCCTGCGTTCCTCGGCAAGCTCTGCTCGGCGCTCTTCCTGCCTTTGCAGCCACTCAGGGTACTGTGCCTTTTCCTTGGGGTTCAGGTAACGGTCGAGTTTTATCAGCTCGGCAATACGCTTCTCCACCTGACTCCATTTCAGGTCGATATGGGGTTTATCGCTTCCGATGCCTTTAGAAATACGGATACCCTTACCGTCGTGTTGCTCATCAATACCGACTCCGACGATTACGGGATAAGCACCGCCCCAGCCGTATTCATTTTTCAGAAAATCAGCGTTTTCCTTTGCAGACAGGCTCTTTTGGAACTGCTCATAGATTCGCATTTTCCCCTCAGAAATGCCGCTGCCACGGGTGAGAACAGCGTCGATGATCTCCTGAGAGAAAGTAAAAGCAGAGGGCTTTCGTTCCTCTGCTCCTGCTGTCATCAAGCTCAACTGCCCGTCGATGGACGGCAATGGCTTCATCGTGTCCTGCAACTCCCCAAGCAGCCGCATCGCTTCAAAATTCTGGGCGATCACGCCCCAATCATAGAAACTCTGTGCCGTGCGGGAGAGATAACTGCCCTCCCAAAGCTGCAACACATTCTGATAGGTCTTGTAGCCCACACGCCGTCCATCTCTCAGAATGACCTCGGTGTAGTCGTTGTTAAAAATGCGCTTGATATAAGAAATACGGGCGTTCTCATCAGCGGTAGCTTCAAAGAATGCCCGTATCTCGTCCTTGCTTGCTTTCAGGTGCGGCGTGGTGCCGAGGATCTCACGAACGGTATCGTCACCGCCGAAGAATGGCAGGCTCTTATCCTCGTGACTTCGGTCGTAGTAGTCTAAGCGAAGATTACCTCCGCCATCACGATCTCCTGAACCCGGCTCCGGATACTGTTCATCTTCCGAACCCAGCTCATCATATCCGTCGCTTTCAGATTCTCCGTCACGCCCTCCGACGCTGCCATCTGCTCCGTCAGCATCTGTTCCAGCTCGTTCGCTCTGCGCTCCGTGTCGTTCAGATGCTCGTTCAGGGCGCAGCTCGTCAGCAGGTTGTAGTAGCGTACCTTGTGATGCTCCTTCAGGAACTTCTTCCGCATCCGGGCGTACCTGCCCATCGACAGCTCCGGCTGCTCCGGCATTGTCAGATCGGGGAGCAGATAATCCCCCTGCCTCGTGTAAGTGATCTCGTTCATCGTCAGGACTCCTTTCGGTTTTTTCTTTGCCTACATTGTAATCGGCTTTGGTTTTCTCTGCAATTATGCGATTTTGACGGTCGAGGGCAAGAATGGTGCGGGAAATCTCCGCAAGTCCCATCTCCGCAATATCGCTGGTGGCATAGCCGAGGGCGTTCAGCGTGGCAGGCGTCGTAAAATTCACCACATCCCGAAGGTCATCGGGTTCAAAGTATTCTCCGGCTTCAATGCCCAGGCGGGTCATCGTCATATAGGCGACGCTGTTTCGCACCGCCGTTTTGAAAATGTGGGTGATTTCTTCTTCGGATACGCCGTCCAAGAAGCTGTCTTTCACGCTGTAGATCAGATCGGAGAGATAGTCGGGGATGTTGTCCTCTACGGCGTTTCTTGCCGCCGACTCGATGGCAACGGCAAGGGTTTCCTTGTCGTTCAACTCTCCGAAGGTGCTTTCCAGCGTGTCGATCACTTCTGCTGTGTATTCGTCCCGCATTTGCCAAATGGGAACTCTGCGGGAAAAGCGGCTGGGATGCGTGTCGGAAATATCGAAGTAGTGGACAAGCCGCTGGCGGCGCTGGTCGGCATCCTCGAAAACGGCAATGCCGTGCGCTCCACGATTGACCCATCGCCCGAACTTTTGGTTCCAGTCGTCGATCTGAAGAACAGCGGTGGCGTCCGGTCGCTGTGCGTGAACCAAAAGCTGCTCATCAAAACGCAGACGGTAGTTGTAGCAAGCAGAGCGCAGAAACGCTTCCCAGCTTACGGGGTTTGCAACGACCGTTTTACAGGTTCGGTTATACAGCTCCGAAATGAAGTCGTATTTTCGTGCCATCGGCGGACACCTCCTTATCGTTCATAGTCTTTTGGCTTGATGGCTTTGCCGTTCTCATCATAGCTCTTGGGTTTGGCGGCAATGGAGTCCCACCGGATCATAGAACCGGCGAGCATTGCCTGCTCCTGCGCCTTGCTGACACCCAGCTTTTCATTGAACTTGTCTTTGATTGCTTCGTTCTCCGCACGATTCCCGTCGTTAAAACTTGTGGCAGTATAGCCCTTTTGCCAGCGGTCGATTTGAATGACTTCGCCGGTTGACGGGAGTATGGAATAGCACATCGGAGGCAAGGGCGGCTCCATTGGAGCGTAGGTGCAACCGCCTTGCTCCATACGCTCGGCAAACTCGCAAATGTGAAAGAGATTGCGTCCGACCTCTGTGTGATAATTGTCAATATAGCGGCAGGGATAGCTTTCCGTCTTGCCGTCACGGTCGGTCACAATGATGCGCTCTCCGTCCGGGATACGGAACAGCTCTTTATAGTGGCTGTCAATAAAGCGAATATCCCGGTTGGCTTCTTCGATGTGCTTGTCCAGCCATTCCTTTACATAGCAGAAGCAGTAGAAGTTATAGTCCCCTCGGACGGGGATACAGCGAAGCAGAAATGCATATTTCTCTGTATCGGCTCGAAAGCCGAACACTGTGGCGTAGCTATTCTGTATTTCGCTGTCCTTGTTTGCCCGCCCAAACGAGCGCATAGCAACACGATTTTTGAGCAGTCCGTATTTCTCTGAACGCAGGGCGTTGATTACATCGTCCAAGTCCTGCTTGAACTCATCGCTTTTCCATTGCGGGCGGGTATCAAACCAAGTGGTATAAAACCAGTTGTCGTTAGAACCGAAGTCCCCACGCAGATGTCCGATGTTGCCGGTCTGTCCCTGAAGCTGAGAACTTTGGGCATAGCTGTATTTGCGTTCGGGAACGGTCAGCGGTCGCAGTGTGAAATCTGTCATTATCTTGCGCCCCTTTCTTGCGGTGTTCGTTGTTTCGGGATGTCAAAGCCGTAAACGGCGGCGATCTCATCCCCAAGTCGCCTGGTCAGCCGGGTAATATCGGCTCGTGTGGCTTTGCCGTGATAGATTTTATCTCTCAGGTTCTCCATCTGCGTTTCGGAAACGCCTTCCTTAAACACACGGTAGAGATAGTGATTTGTGCCGTCGTGATGAGTAGCATCGGCACGAAGGTCGCCGTACTTATCTACATACCATTCGGTATAGTCGGTGTCGGCATACAGGCAATCTCGGATGTTGCCGGAGGGGATATCCTTGTAGCCCATCACTCTGCCGTTCCATCTGCCGATATCACCGATAACAATGATTGGCTGGGAGAGCTGCACATTCAGGTTCATTCGCTCATCGGAGAGGTAGTCGTCATTGGTTTCCACCATCCACTCATAGAGCGCCTGCTCATCATTCGGGTCGTCGTCCAGCTCATTAGCTTCAAGGAACTCCTTGTAATCCTCTCGCCAGTCGTCCACATCAAGGCTTCGGTTGCTCCAAATGATGTGGCGGTCACTCGCTCGTGTCACTCGACCCATCCATCCCACCTCCCAAATAGGAGAAAAGGCGGTTCTTTACGACATGCTCCTGAAGCTCAATGATGACCGTCATATCCGGCACGGTTACATCGGGAATTTTCAGTATCGTCGACAAGGTCAGTGACTTCAAAGCCTTTTCGGTTTTGCAGCCGGCATCAAAAAGCTTTGTCAGAACTTTTATTTTCTGCTGTAAGCCCTGTTCGGCTGTGGTTTTCTTTGTTGGCATAGTTATTTACCCCCTAACTTAGGAAATACCGATAATGATAACGATATTGTCATCATTGTCGGCACTACGGGAATACTCAGGAAAAAGTGACTGCACACGCTGCCTTGCTCTACGAATCGTTTCAAAGCACGGAAGTCCGTAAGCCTTGTAGTTGAATGCTAAGTCATTGAGCGGAAGTTTGCCAGCGCAAAGATAGTCCGCATATCGGTCATAGTAATGCATAAAAAGTATCATATCGTCGAACCTTGCTCTCGGACAGTCTTTTAAAACGGAAAGCACGCGGCCCTCCACGGTTTTTAGTCGATCCATCTGTATCACTCCTTATAATAAAAGGGGCAGAGTTTAGCTCCGCCCCACAAACAATCAAATTACTTTTTCCTATTCTTGATCTGCAAGAAAACAAATCCGCCAACAATAACAACTACCAATACAATAGCTACAATAGTTTTAAATTCCATTAATTACCCTCTTCTTTCTTTTTATTTTTAAATCTGAGAAAACTACTCGCAGCAATTCCCAGCGTGGACAGTCCTATAAGCGTGAGTACAAGCGATAAATTATCGGGGTCTCCAGTATTGGGCGTTTCACGCACCACATTGTGTATCTCTACAATAGTAGTGGCACCACTCTTAACTGTTGCCGTTTTATCATCAGGCAAAACATACATAGAAGAAGCGGAATTATTCATCTCAGATACGGTATAGTCTCCAATACGAAGCCCCTCTATAAAAATCTCGCCATTCTCATCGGTTTCAAGGATAATCTCATAGCCGTTTGCACCGGTAATGCGGAACGCAAAACCCTTGACCTTACCATCAGATGAGGTCTTAACAATCTTCAGGTTGCCACGCATCACCTCATTGATAAAGCCGACACCCGCTTTGTTTTCGACATCATAAGTCTTGCCGTCTGTGTCGATCACCACCTCATACACGTCAGTATCGAGAACAAAGCCATCCGGTGCTTTGGTTTCCTTGATAAAGTAGCGACCGTAGAACAGGTCGTTCATTCCGTATTCGCCGATTTCTTTTTCAGTCAGTGTGCCGAGCAGTTCGTCACCTTCGTCCAGCTTACTATTATTATTGCTGTCCTTGTAAACCTCAAATACTGCTCCAGTCAGCTTGTTATCGGGATACTCGGAATCCACCTTGGTCAGATGAATGTTGCCACGGCCATACTCGTTGACAATCTCAATCTCTACGACCTGACCGTCTGTGCCAATCGTCACAGGATAGATGGTATCATCCAGCACGAAGCCTGTGGGCTGTTCAATCTCACGGACATACCAAGTGCCGCAAGGGATATTCTCAAAAGAAAAACTACCATCTTCGGCAGAAGTGGTAGTCATCAGAGCGTTTTCCTTTGTAAACTCGCCGTCATCCGTGCGAAACAGCCCAATCATCGCACCACCGAGAGCGTTGCCGTCCTCATCAACCTTCTTGCCGGAAACAGAACCATAAATCAGGTCATTTTTGATTGCCTTACCATCATTGACAGCAATCTTTACGACCGCCGTATCCTGACCGACATACTCAAAAATTATAGGATACTTAGCGTCAGAAAGCTTGTAGTGGCTATCTGTAGCAATTTCCTGCACATAGTATCTTCCATAAGGAAGGTCTGTCTTAATCGTTGCCGTTCCATCCTCATTGAGAGAAACAATCTCGATAAGGCCATTTGCGGGAATGGAAGTGCCGCTGGCAGATACGATTTCCTCGGCGGCGAACAGCCCAAAGGAAATGTTTTTCATTTCACCGTTTGTGCCAATGCCGAAGTGTTCATTCTGCTCAATGGACTTCACAAGACTGATTTCCACCTTCTGGCGTTCGTTTTCGAAAGAAGTCGCAGTTTCGGTCACAGCCACATTCTGACCGGCATAGACAAGCTCCACGAAACGGAATTCAGGATTGAGAACCATACCGTTAGGAGCAGTGACTTCACGCACCTCATATTCACCAAGGTAGAGTTCACAGCTCATAGCTATTCCATTTTCATCGGTAATAATGGTATCAACAACATCGCCCTTATGATTTCTGACGGTACCATCAGGGGTAATAATATCCTCTGAGGCAATGATCTCATAGACCGCACCAGGAAGCCCACGCTTTTCGTACTGCGGCTGATATATGATAGGTAGTTCATTGCCACTTTCATCTATGCCTCCTGAAACTGAAACCCCAAAGAACACTTCTCCCGTCTTTTCTACTGCAATTGTGCCCTTCTGTGCAAAATTCTTTTTATTTACTTTTATTATTGTAACCCCACTTTCTTCTATAGAGTTTTCCTGTGTCACGTCAAAATAAATAGGTGTTTCATCAAGTACATATCCATAGGGAGCCTGCACTTCAACAATGGAATACCCCCTGCCGTAAGGCAGTTTTTCAGGTGTAATCAGTGAACCCTCATCATCGGTATAGAACACATCAATATTGGTCGATGTCGGATAGGTGAAGGTCATTGTCACAGGATTCCCGTCCGGGTCATAAATCTTGAATCCTGCACCTGCATAAGGAATGGTCTTACCGGTTTCTGCGTCCTGCTTCAAGATTTTGATAAAGCTGTTGAAGGGAGCGTTGTTGATGAGATAGCGATAAGTAGCTTCATTCTGAGAGATGAACACATCAAAGTCGGGCATCAGCTCGCTGCCTTCCCAGCCGGACACCTGATGTACGGTGTAGATGCCGTAAGGCATATCCTTTGTCTGTGCAAAGCCGTTTTCGTCACAGGTGAGATAGTCACGCTCGGTATCCTTTGCATTATCATAAGAGCCTGCGGCTTTCAGGTACACGGCAAACTCAGCGCCATTTTCGGGTGTTTCGATCTGCGTATCGCCGTTATCGGTGTGCTTGATGATGGCAACATTGCCCTTTGCGACCTGCTCGGTCACATCATTTGCCGTCTGATTATGCTCCACGGTATAAAGCTGCGGCTCTGCGCCGACCTTATGAACGGTAGTATCAAGAAGATAACCCTCAGACGGATTAATCTCACGCACCGTCCAATCATCATCGCAGATATATTCCTTGGTTACGAACTGCCCGTTCTTGTCGGTAATATAGGTATCCACAAGCGTTTCGCCCTTATAGATGCCATAAACCGCACCGGCAAGAGAAGCATCACCCTGCGCCGTACTGGTTTCGGCGTCACTCTTGGTAACGGTAACGGAGAACTTCTTTAGAATGTTGAGAAAACTGCGGTTTGTGACCTCGTTCCAGCGGATAGGCGCAGACTGCGATTCGGGAACAACATAGCGAATAGCGGTATCCACTTCCTCGACCGTATAAGGCGTAGAACCGGAAATAAGGACATCTTCAAAAGTCGCCACGCCGTCCGCATCAGTCACGGTATATTCGTCCACAGCAATGCCCGAGAGCGAGGTACCGTAGAGGTGGAAGGTCACGCCCTCGTTGAGGTTATCTTCCGAAGTCTTTATGATTTTTAAATCTCCACGTCTGAGCTTATTATTAAAAGTCACTGTAGCTGTTTTTCCTGATACAACAGTTACATGATGAGACTCCTGTGGCTCATATTTGTCATAGCTCATTTCGGTCACGCTATAGTCACCAGGCATTAGATTGTCAATCCGTATCTCGCCCTTAGAATTTGTCTTAACTGTCTGATTAACGCCATTACCTATAACAGTAAAGGTAATATTTTCAATATGACCGTCTTCAGAAGTCTTTACAATCTTAGCAGAACCATAGGATACATTTAAATTAACAAACCCTTGTACAAGATCATCAACCTCTTGCACATATGTTACAAGGTCCTGTACACCTTCACCCGGCGCATAAACTCCATCGCCCCATACGACAAGACCTTTTCTCTGTGAATCGTTTTTCTTAGCAACAATTGTAATCGGTGATGATGGTGCTTCTGATGAAGTAACAATCAGATTTCTTCCGCTGACTTTAATCTGAACTCCAGAAGAACCACTGGAAAAAGTGTAATCCTGAAGGACATTGTTAGTATCTGTAAGTGTGGCAGTATAAGAGTTCCCGTCCCACTTAAGTTCAATATTCTGGGCTCCATCAATTGTAGCAGAGCAAAAGGACGGCAATTTCGTATGTCTCTGAACCCTATCAACAATATGATTATAATAGTTCAATATCTCTGAGCGAAGTGGATTGTCTGCCCGTATATAGTCAAGAACTGAACTACAATTCTTTGGAGCAACATGGTTAAACTCCGCATCGCGCTCACCAACGATAGTTTCCCATATTAGAAGCTGCGTGGCTGTAGCATTGGAAAGTTTCGCTGCATCCTCTGAATTCTGTGAACGCCATGATGTGCTTATAGTTCCAGTATAGCCATACTGTAGAATGCGCCCTATAATTAGCTTAACATTTTCCCCAGAAATCGTCTTATTGTATTTATCTGGATAATTATCCCAATATGTTTCATTGGTCGAAGATAATCTATCTCCGCTTTTCACCATGGTACTGGGTTCGATACAGTAACATATTTTACCGTTATATGAACCCATTGAATAAACCGTAAGATACTTTCCTTTCTGAAAGAACCAACCGTTCATAAGTTTTATATCATCATGTCCCCATGTGGTTGTACTATAATTAGCATCACCCTCGCGGGGGAATGAAACCAAACACACTTCCGCCTGCTCACCTTTAGCAAAGGCTTTAGTTATGCCAAGTCCCAAAAATGCGGAAAGGCACAACGCGGCAGAAAGCAGTCCTGCAATCCAACGCTTAAACGAATGTGTTTTCATTTTGTTTTTACCTCCTAAAAAACAAGAAACACACCATATGATACGATGTGTCTAAACAAATTTATTTAATTTGATAATCTGTTCTATATTTTTGACCCGTTAAAAATTTGTTTTTTTGCCAATGGCCTTAACCTCCATTTTCTATTTGTCTCGAGCCTGTTGGGTTATTTTGAAACTTTTTTTACTACCCGAAAAACAGGGGCGAGCCTATTCGTGATGTGCAAGGCATTGTCTGCCAATCGCAAAGTACAAATATATGTTCAGAGCTTGCCCTTTTTCACATTTCTTCTCAATTATTCAACCACGCCGACCATTTAACATTGGCTTTTCCACAAATTCAAATGCAGAACTCTTATTTGCTTAAGTAAGATAGAGTTTAATTTAAAACAGATTGTTTTTCGGTTAGTATGTGGTAGTTATAAAGGGGATAGAGTGTGAGAAAGGGGAAGTCACAACAAACATACTCCTTTTCTAACGGCTGTCCCGCTCCGTGCGCTTTCGCATAAAATCAGCATAATATTTGAGTGCTTTTACAATATATTCCTCTGTCTGATCTAACGGAACACTTTTGGGTATAAGACTTCTTACCCTATCTCCTCGAATAATAAAGCGCTCGCGCTGATTGGGCTTTTGCTCGGTCATGATAGCTGTAATTGCTTCCGTCGTAAGTTTTCCCTCTTCAAACATTTTTCTCATGCGAATAGATTGATCATGGGACGGAGTACATTGGTTAATGTCAATTTCATCAACAATCGCCCGCTGGCAGTCCTCATCCAAATATGAAAGTTCCACAGCTGGACGCATCTTAATTTTTCCCTCATCTACAAGTTCAAGCAATTCAGAGACAAGATTTGTAAGACGAATATACCGACGAACTTGTTCTCGACTTTCGCCAACTTCGTTGCCCAAAATCTCATTAGTCCGTTGACCATCTAAATCTGACACCACTGGTGTCGGATTTTCTTTTCGTGGTCTACCGGCTTGCCTGTTCATTGCTTCCAACCTCATTTTATAGGCAAACGCCTTTTCTGAGGGAAGTATCTGCGACCGTTGGTAGTTGCTCTCCACCATAAGGACGGTGGCGGCGTCACGGTCAAGGTCTACAACCTCACAACGAAGTGCTTCAAACCCGGCAAGCTCACAAGCTCGTTTTCGTCTATGCCCCGAGACGAGTTCATATCTGCCGTCCTCTTTTTGACGAACAGTAGCTGGAGTAATAACTCCTCGTTTCTTTACACTCTCCACAAGCTGTATCATATCTTCATCATCGCGCACCTTAAACGGATGTTCGGGAAAATCGTCAATCTCTATTAATGGAATATCCCGTATTTTGCTAAGCTTTGCATCATCTCGTTCCTCCTGTGTAGAAAACAGATCATCGAGCATATTCGTGGGTAACGTGAAGTCGCTCTTTCTTTCTGTCATCAGCTAACACCTCCTTTGTAAAGTCTGCATAGGCTTTTGACACAATACTATTTGGTTCATATGCATATATGCTTTTCCCTTTTGAGGATACTTCGGCAGCTTTCACGGCAATGGGTATGCTCGTCTTATAGATTTTAATGTAACTTCCAAAATGATTTCGTAATGTTTCTACGGTACTTTTTGCAAGATTTGTTCTTCCATCTACAAGTGTCAGCAAAACACCGTCTACATGCAGATTGGGATTAGTATGCTTTTTTACTTTTGCAATTGTCTCTAAAAGCTGTGTCATACCTTTGGCGGGCAAATACTGTGCTTGCACAGGTATAATTACGCTATCTGCCGCTGTGAGAGCATTAAGCGTTATCATGCCAAGCGAGGGCATACAATCTATAAGTATATAGTCATATTTGTCTTTCACCTGGTCAAGATAACTTTTCATAATACGTTCTCTGTTCATCGCAGTAACAAGGCTCATTTCTGTCGAAGCAAGTTCAAGATTCGAGGGAACAAGATCAACTTTTTCCTTGTGATTGAGCATACCGACAAGCGGATCCTGCTGTTCTTCTCGCATCACCGCCAACAGTTTATTGGCCAGTGTATGCGTTAAGCTGTCCGTATCTTGCCAACCGAGGCAAGTAGTTAAATCTCCTTGCGGGTCTGCATCAACAAGAAGTACTTTTTTATCCTGCATAGCAAGACCTACTCCGAGATTTACCGCAGTAGTTGTTTTGCCCACACCGCCCTTCTGATTACATATCGCTATGGTTTTACAGTTTGGCATCTTCGCTTTTCCTCCTTCTTATAAATTTGGATCATTAGACCATCAAAACACAGGCATATGTCCTATGCTTTGATAGCTGCATTTAATTCGATCTCATCCCCCAAAAACATAAAAGGAAATCAATAGGCGTTCGGCTGCTGACCGAACTCATAGGAATTTCACCTCTGCCGGGTACTCCGCCAGCCCCTTAGGGAAGTATCATTGTCCCTTGATCGTTTCATCGCCTTATCCGTAGCAGTCGGATATTTCTGAATGGCTCGGAATCGCTATCAACCTTTCTTTCCGTAATAACCTCTATGGTAAGGAAGTTCTTGGCGCGCCTTCATTCGGCTAAGACTTTTTTGTCTCCGATCAGGAATGTACCTATTGAATGTGTATTCATTTGTCAAGGTTCACGAGGATAATAATTTATCCCTCAATAGGTAGGCAGCGAGAAGGCCTATTTGTGGACTACCTAAAGCAAAAAAGTTTGTAAACTTTTTATGAACGGAAAAAGCCGTTGCTTCTAGGTTAAAAGCAACGGCTAAAATCTATCTATTCATTGTAAATAAAAAAATAACGGTCACACAATTCAGAGAACTGTGTGACCGCATTCTTAAGCTATATTGCTATGCTAAAAGCCCCAAACTTGTGATTAGTGCTTTTTGCGAATAGCTGCCTGTGCTGCGCTGAGGCGTGCGATCGGCACACGGAAGGGCGAGCAGGAAACATAATCAAGGCCGATGTCGTTGCAGAACTCGACAGAGCTCGGGTCGCCGCCGTGCTCACCGCAGATACCGCAGTGGAGCTTCGGGTTGACGGGCTTGCTCAGCGAGATGGTCATCTGCATAAGCTTGCCTACGCCGTTCTGATCAAGCTTTGCGAACGGATCGTTCTCAAAGATCTTGGTGTCATAGTAAGCGTTGAGGAACTTGCCTGCATCGTCACGGCTGAAGCCGAAGGTCATCTGAGTCAGGTCGTTGGTGCCGAAGCAGAAGAAATCAGCCTCAGCAGCGATCTCGTCGGCGGTGAGAGCCGCTCTCGGGATCTCGATCATGGTTCCGACCTCGTACTCGAGATCAATGCCGGCAGCCTTTATCTCAGCGTCGGCAACCTCGACAACGATCTTCTTGACGAACTTGAACTCCTTGACGTCGCCGACAAGCGGGATCATGATCTCGGGAACAATCTTCCAATCGGGATGCTTCTTCTGAACATTGATAGCAGCGCGGATAACGGCAGCGGTCTGCATCTTTGCGATTTCGGGATAGGTGACGGTCAGGCGGCAGCCGCGGTGACCCATCATCGGGTTGAACTCGTGGAGAGAAGCGATGATAGCCTTGATCTCATCAACGGACTTGTGCTTCGCAGCCGCAAGAGCCTTGATGTCGGCCTCCTCGGTGGGAACAAACTCATGGAGAGGCGGATCAAGGAAGCGGATGGTTACCGGCTTGCCCTCAAGGGTCTCATAGAGCTTCTCGAAGTCGCCCTGCTGATAGGGAAGAATCTTCTCAAGAGCTTCTTCTCTCTCTTCAACAGTGTCGGAGCAGATCATCTCGCGGAAGGCGGCGATTCTGTCAGCCTCGAAGAACATATGCTCTGTACGGCAAAGGCCGATGCCCTCTGCGCCGAGCTCAACAGCCTTGGCTGCGTCGCGCGGGGTGTCTGCGTTGGTGCGAACCTGAAGGGTTCTGTATTTGTCGGCCCAGCCCATGATTCTGCCGAACTCGCCTGCGATGGAAGCGTCAACAGTCGGGATGATGCCGTCATAGATGTTACCGGTGGAGCCGTCGATGGAGATAAAATCGCCCTCATGGAAGGTCTTGCCGGAGAGGGTGAACTTCTTGTTCTCCTCGTCCATGATTATCTCGGAGCAGCCGGAGACGCAGCAGGTGCCCATGCCGCGGGCAACAACCGCTGCGTGAGAGGTCATACCGCCGCGGACAGTCAGGATACCCTGAGAGGCCTTCATGCCGGTGATGTCCTCGGGAGAGGTCTCAAGACGGACAAGGACGACCTTCTCGCCTCTTGCCTTCCAAGCCTCGGCGTCGTCGGCGGTGAAGACTATCTTGCCGCAAGCTGCGCCGGGGGAAGCGCCGAGACCCTTGCCGATAGGAGTAGCAGCCTTGAGTGCCTTTGCGTCGAACTGGGGATGGAGAAGGGTGTCGAGGTTTCTGGGCTCGATCATAAGAACGGCCTCTTCCTCGGTTCTCATGCCCTCGTCAACGAGGTCGCAGGCAATCTTGAGAGCAGCCTGAGCGGTTCTCTTGCCGTTACGGGTCTGGAGCATGAAGAGCTTGCCGTGCTCGACGGTGAACTCCATGTCCTGCATATCTCTGTAATGATCCTCAAGGATCTTGCAAACCTTCTTGAACTCATCGAAAGCCTCGGGGAACTTCTGCTCCATCTCGGCTATCTTCATGGGAGTACGTACGCCTGCGACGACGTCCTCGCCCTGTGCGTTGGTGAGGAACTCACCGAAGAGGCCCTTGGCGCCGGTTGCGGGGTCGCGGGTGAACGCAACGCCGGTGCCGCAGTCATCGCCCATGTTGCCGAACGCCATGGACTGGACGTTAACGGCAGTACCCCACGAATAGGGGATATCGTTGTCGCGGCGATAGACGTTTGCGCGGGGGTTGTCCCACGAACGGAAAACAGCCTTGATAGCGCCCATGAGCTGCTCCTTGGGATCGCTCGGGAAATCTTTGCCTATCTTTGCCTTGTACTCAGCCTTGAACTGAGCAGCGAGCTCCTTGAGGTCGTCGGCGGTGAGCTCAACGTCCTGGGTAACGCCCTTCTTCGCCTTCATAGCGTCGATGAGCTGCTCGAAATACTTCTTACCGACTTCCATAACGACGTCGGAATACATCTGGATAAATCTTCTGTAGCAGTCCCAAGCCCAACGGGGATTGCCGGACTTCTCTGCGATAGCCTCAACAACCTCCTCGTTAAGACCGAGGTTAAGAATAGTGTCCATCATGCCGGGCATGGAAGCGCGGGCGCCGGAACGCACGGAAACGAGAAGCGGATTCTCCTTATCGCCGAACTTCTTGCCGGTGATGCCTTCCATCTTGACGATGTACTCGTTGATTTCTGCCATGATCTCGGGATTGATCTCGCGGCCGTCCTCATAGTACTGGGTGCAGGCCTCGGTGGTGATTGTGAAGCCCTGAGGAACAGGAAGACCGATGTTTGTCATTTCAGCAAGGTTTGCGCCCTTACCGCCGAGAAGCTCTCTCATCTGAGCGTTGCCCTCGGAGAACAAATAAACGTACTTGTGAGCCATGATATACCTCCGTAAATAGTGTTTTTAGCTGCGAAGAAGACGCAGAAAAAGAAAGGCTGCGTCTTCGCCTCATGTTATTATAACAGACCGACATGAAAAATACCATATATTTTTACAATAAAATAGCGATTTTTGCGGATTTTCTTTTGTACAGGTTTGATATATCGCCATTAAAGGCTGCCGACTGTCATACGCTTTGCGCTTTCCCCGGCTCAAAGCTTAAAGTCACTTTTATAAAATCTTTGAAATTTCGCGCCGTCCTTTGCACAATGTCTTGTAATTTTGCACTTTTTCTGTCATAATATACTTTAAGATACCGCACGGATATCAACAACGAAAGGACAATGAACTTTATGGATAATAAATGTGCTGTTATTCTCGCCGCGGGCGAAGGCACACGAATGAAGAGCAAGAAACCGAAGGCTCTCGCCGAGGTTCTGTTTGCGCCGATGATCGACTGGGTCATAAGCGCAGTAAAAGAGAGCGGCATAGACGACATATGCGTTGTCAAGGGCTTCGGCGCGGAATACCTTGAAGCGCACCTTGCGGACAGCTGCACGACAGTGCTCCAGAGCGAGAGACTCGGCACGGGTCATGCCGTTTTGCAGGCGGGCAGCTTTATCGAGAAAAACGGCGGCGATGTTCTCGTCTTAAACGGCGACGCTCCGTTCATCGACGCAAAGACAATATACGACGCGCTCGCCCTGCACAGAAAAGAGGGCAACAGCGTCACAGTAATCTCCGCAGAGATAGACGACCCGACCGGCTACGGCAGGATAATCCGCTCGGCGGACGGTTCGGTTGAAAGGATAGTCGAGCAGCGCGACGCTTCTGCCGAGGAAGCGGCAGTCAGAGAAGTGAACTCCGGCGCGTTCTGGTTTGAGGGCGAGGCTCTTATGAGAGCTCTCAACGCACTCAGCGAAAAGCGCGCAAGCGGCGAGAACACGAAAAAAGAGTTCTATCTCACCGACGCTCTCGAGGAGATAAAATCCTACGGCCTGCGCGCGGGCTCTTTCACGGCGCAGAGCGCGGACATAATCCTCGGCGCGAACGACAGGGTTCAGTTGAACGAGCTCAACGAGCTTGCGCGTCGCCGCGAATTGGAGAAGCATATGCGCGCGGGCGTGTCAATCCCCTGCACCAACGGGGTTATAATCTGCCCCGGCGCAAAAATCGGCAGAGACACGGTGATACTCACGGGCTCCGTCATTAAGGGCGACAGCGTTATCGGCGAGGACTGCACGATAGGCCCCGACTCGCTCGTTGAAAACAGCACGATAGAAAACGGCGTCTCGTTCGTCCGCTCGGTCTGCTACTCGTCGAATATATTGAACGGCGCGGATATCGGCCCGTTTGTGCGTATCCGTCCCGGCAGCGTTATCGGCAAGTCCGTTCACGTCGGCAACTTCGTCGAGGTCAAGAACAGCACGATAGGCGCAGACACAAAGATATCCCACCTCTCCTATATCGGCGACTCCGACCTCGGAACGGGAATCAATATCGGCTGCGGCTGCGCTACGGCTAATTACTCCGGCAACAAAAAGAGCCGCACAACTATAAAGAACGGCGCATTCATCGGCTGCCACACCTGCCTCGTGGCTCCCGTTGAGGTCGGCGAAAACGCATACACGGCGGCAGGGTCTACCGTGACCGAGGATGTCCCCGACAACTCGCTCGCAGTCGCCCGCTCAAGACAGACGGTCAAAAAGGGCTGGGTAAAGATAAAGCAGCCCTATAAGCATAAAATCTAAAAAAGAAAGACGGTGAAATTGCCATGAAGAAAGGCAAAAAGGCGGCTATAATTATTATTGCCGTTATCGCGGCCGCGGCCATTGTCGTGGGCGGACTCATGATCGGAGGAGTTATTCCCACAGGAAACAAGAGAACTGCTTCCGCAAAAGAGATAACTGTTGACGATACCGCAATGGTCGCATACAAGAGCTACCCCAAGGTCTACAAAACCACTCTCCGCTCCCTCTACGGCATGAGCGAGAATGACGTTGCAAAGGTCTATGAGAACAACTGCGACGGCTGGAATGTTTACAACCAGACAGTCGCGATAAAGAACCGCTCCAATATTGCGATAGTCATCTCGAACGCCAAGAGCGACGCGAACGGAACAGACAATATTTGGGTCTGCTCGCGCACAAGAGAGGCCGACTATGTGACGATAGCTCCCGGCGAGACCGGAACCTTTACATTCAATGTCCTCGCCAAGGGCTACAACAGCCCCAACGATGTGAAATCGGCTCTCAAGAAGCTCAATCCGAGCATCGTGTTTGCGGAGAACAAGTCCGCTGCGGATCAGACCTTCGTGAAGTTCGATATGATAAACGCCGAGAAGTTTGCAATCGATATAAAGTTCTGATAAAGTAAAATAATTGCGGGCGCTCGGGAGACCGGGCGTCCGTATAAAATGTAAGGAAAAAGATATGAATTTTTTCAGACGCACTCCCCGCGCTGTCGGCGCACCCGAATTTTTGATAGTCGGGCTCGGCAACCCGGGCAAGGAATATGAATTCACCCGCCACAACGCGGGCTTTCTCTGCCTCGATCTCTTCGCGCAGGAGAACGGCATAAAGATAAACCGCTTGAAGTTTAACGCCCTTATCGGCGACGCGGAGATAAGCGGCAAGCGCTGCATCCTCGCCAAGCCCCAGACTTTCATGAACAACTCCGGCGAGGCGGTGCGCGACATAGCCTCGTTCTACAAAATCCCGCCCGAGAAGATAATAGTGATTTTCGACGACATCTCCCTCCCCTGCGGCAGACTCAGAATCAGACGCAAGGGCACGGACGGCGGGCACAACGGAATAAAGAGCATAATATATCAGCTTAGAAGCGATCAATTCCCGCGCATAAAGCTCGGCATCGGCGCAAAGCTCCACCCGGAGCAGCCGCTTGCAGACTGGGTGCTCTCCGCCTTAAAGGGCGACGACCTCGAGCATCTGCGCTCTGCCTGCCTCAAGGCCTGCAACGCTATTCCCCTGCTCGTAAACGGGGAGACGGAAAAGGCAATGGGACTCTATAACGCCGCCGCGGAATAACCGTGCGGGCGGCCGAGTCCCTGCCGAAATCAGAATTTGAAGTTTTTGGAGGACATCTCGTCCATTATGCCGCTGACGGTTTTCATCGCCTTGGCGGCGCTCTTCTTGACATTCTTCTTCGCCTTTTTGAGCGAATTGCCCGAGCTCATCATCACAGCGCCCGACACCGCGGCCGCCGCGCCGCCCACTGCGAGAGCAGCCATGACATTTTTGGCAGTTGAGCCGTACTGAGCCATCTTCATAAAGAACACACCCCTTTTTAATTTTCAGAACGCTTCGGGCGTTCCCTTTATATTTTGAGCAGGGAACGCACCGGGATTCGAGACAAATTTTGTTTTGTCAAAGCGCACGAAACAGGAGGACAAAAATGCAGCTTAATATAGTTCTCGTCGAACCCGAAATACCGCAGAATACCGGCAACATCGCGCGAACCTGCGCCGCGACCGGCTCGCGCCTGCATATAGTAAAGCCCATGGGCTTTGCTATTGACGACCGCAAGCTAAAAAGAGCCGGACTCGACTACTGGCATCTGCTTGACATAACATATTATGAGAACCTCGCGGACTTTTTTGAAAAAAACGCAGGCGGAAAATTTTTCTATTTTTCGACCAAGGCTGAGCATATCCATTCGGATGTAGCTTACCCCGACAACGCCTACATAGTCTTCGGCAAGGAGACAAAGGGACTGCCCGAGGAGCTTCTGCACGACAACCCCGACAGCTGCGTGAGAATACCGATGATAAACGACTCTGACGCGCGCAGCCTGAACCTTTCAAACTCCGTAGCAGTCGGAGTGTACGAGGTGTTGCGCCAATGGGGATATCCCGAGCTGCTGACCAAAGGCAAGCTGACGAAATTCGATTGGGACGAATAAAAATTTCCGGTGCAGCCATTGACAAAGCAGTGGATCCTATCCGAGCTTCGGATAGGATTTTTGTTTTTGTGCCGTAAAAAGCAAAAAGCGAAGCTGAGTTTCCGCTTCGCTTTTGCAGTTACCGAATATTTCCCCTTGCGTTTTTACTTATAGTTTCTTATAAGCTCCTTGTAGAAATCTACCGCCTGAGGGATTTTGTCTATGCTTATGTTTTCGTTTTCCCCGTGTACGGACGCATACTGCTGCTTGTCTATATCAATGGGGGCGAATCTTATTACCGCGTCGGAGAGCCCGACAAATCTTCTCGCGTCGGTCCCCGCCGGCAGGATAAAGGGCGCTGCCACAGCATACGGAATCACCTTTTCGACGGTTTTCTTTATGTATTTATACCCGTTGCTGTCAAGTGATGAGGGCTTGTAATACTCGTTGTCGGAGTCTTTTATCGTGATTTCAACGCCGTATTTTTCGGCGGCCGCTCTCATCGCGTCCAGATCCTTCGAAAAGTCCGCATCGTTGATGCAGCGCAGGAACGCCTCGCCTCTGCAGCTTCCGTCCTCGTCGGTCGAGAGCTTTTTAAAGGTGCAGCCCGTTCCGAGCATCTCTCCCGCCGCGGCGTTGAGCTTGGGCATGAGCTTTATCAAAAGTCCGGAGAACAGCCACAGATTTGAGAACACGAATTTCATGGGAAACGACATATGCGGGGCAAGAGCCTCGAACATTCCCCTCACCTCGGGGTGAAGCCGCCTGATAAACGGCGGGTTCTCGTCTGTCTCGGCCATAAACGCGACCATTCGCATAACGGGCGTCTTGTGCCCGCCCTCGAGTCCCGCGTGACCGGGCTTGCTGCTCGCCGTGAGCTGAGCCGTGCATCTTCCCTTTTCGTGGACTGCCATCATGGCGCATCGCTTGCTTATTCCCGCCATGGGCGGATCTATTATCGCGCCGCCCTCGTCCATTATCCACTCGAACTTTATGTTGTTCTCGTTGAAGTAATCGAGCGCGAGGAGTGCGCCGTCTCCGCCGTATTCCTCGTTGTGGGAGGAGAACAGATATGTGTTGACGGGAAACTCAAAGCCCTCCCCGAGCAGCTCCTCTATTGCCGAGAACTCGGCGAACAGGGGCGTTTTTGTGTCAACCGTTCCTCTGCCCCAGAGCTTGCCGTCCCTGATAACTCCGGCGAAGGGCTCCTCCTGCCAGTCTCCCGTGGCATCGACCACATCGTGGTGAGACATGACCATTACGTTTCGGCTCTCGTCCCTGCCCTTTATTTTATAGAGATAAGCGTCATCTCCGAGTATCTTCAGCTCCGCCTTCTCCGTCATTAACGGAAACAGCTTTTTGATAACCTCTCTGAGCTTCAAAAACTCAGCCGCTTCGAATCCGTCTTTTTTCGATACCGTCTTGCATCTTATCACTTCGGCAAGACGCTCCCCGTAATACAGGGCTCTCTCTTCCGCTGAAATATTCATACCGACCGCCTCAACTATTCTCCTTTTTATCTTTTGTTGCCTTTTCTATCGTGGTGAGGACATCCTTTTCTTTATAGCGCAGGAAAACCAAGATGGCGAGAAGGCAGAACGCGCCGCCGACTACCGCGGTAAGCTTGAGTCCGAGCACGCCGACGTTTTCTCCCGCCACGGCGCCCGTGACTACGAGCGAGGGCACTATCATTATCGCAAGGGAGTTGCCCATTTTTACGATAAAGCTCTTTGCCGCGCCGAAAATTCCCTCCTGGTTTACGCCGGAGGTCACGGTGTCATACTGGATGATATCCGCCATCATCGCGCCGGGGAGCACGTTGAGCACGGCAAACGGGAACGACACAAACAGCGCGAACACGCAGGCTAGGGCGAGCTTGTTGCCCGGAATCTTATCGCTAAAGCAGATCACGATTTCGGCAACGGAGAACACGAGGCAGCCCAAAATAACGGGAAGCTTTTTGCCTCTTTTTTTCGCGAACTTGTTTACCATGGGATACATGAGCAGCGAGCCCGCAATGGAAATGGCGAGTATCAGCACGGAATAAGTCTCCGCAAGTCCCATGAGGGAGGTGACATAGTACATAATGCACGCCTGGAAGAACGCCATACCCGTGTTCTCAAGCAGCTGACCCAAAGTAACTGTTCTGAAATGCTTGTTCGAAAAAGCGTGTTTGAGCGACTCGCCCAAAGAAACGGTGGGAATCACCGAGCGGACATAGTCCTTTTCTTTTATTGTAAACGCCGGGATCATCAGCAGGATTATGCCTATAACCGTATAGAAAGCAAAGGTTATTCTCCACGAATTGAGAGTGGACAGCCCCGCTCCCTTGAACATGCTGACGATAAGCGGGCTGACATAGCCCAGCGCGCTTCCGGTGACGAAGAAAAACGAGCTTATTGTATATGCGTTAACTCTCAGCGGACCGTCTTGAATCAGCTCGGGGATGAGCGCGTTGTGCGGAATCATGTAGAGAGTGAAGAAGAAGTAATAGCCCCACATGAACGCAGCGATCCAAACTGCGTTGAGCATACTTACGGAATTCATCGGCACGAAGAACATCAGCAGAGCGCAGAGGCCGAACGGGATAGCTGCCTTCTGCATCATGGGTATTCTTCTGCCGTTTTTGTTCTTGCTCTTGTCGGAGCTCGTCGCTATAAGGGGGTCTGTGACGGCGTCTATAATATGTCCGACGGCTTTTATCAGGCCTATAACCGTGAGAACTCCCAGAATGATTCTTCCCTGGGGGATAAGATTCGGGATTCCCGACTCCTTGGACGGCTGATAAAAATAAATAAGATAGTTATTGAGCATTGTTGTAAAGAGTCCCACCGCAAATTGCGGAAGGCACAGCCTTACGATTAACGACGTGTTTACTTTTTTCATTTTTTCACCTGTCTCCATCATTTTTTATATATCTCAACGCACAGATATCGTCGCCCTTGGCAATGGCCTTGGGCAGCTCAAGTCTTGCGTCAAAGCAGCTCCGTACCCTGAGAGATTCCGCAGCGCGTTACGGCCGCCGATGCGAAGTCCTTGGGGTCAAGTCCTCTCTTCTCGGCCTCGTCCGTTAAAAGGTACAGCCAAAATGCGCGGTGCTCCAAAAGCTCCCGGATTTGACTATGACCGGATTCTTTATTCTTGCTTCATTGACAATCTTCGACATAATATCCTCCGTCTTTCAAATCAGCCGTCAAGTCACACCATTATAAACCATTCGTCCCGTAAATTCAATCCCGATAAGCCGCGTTCTGCAATTTTCCGCAGATAAAAATTTATTAAATGCTCTTAAAACGGCGAAAACCCGCCCGCAAATAAATGCGAGCGGGTTTTTATTGCATTTCAGATTCCGCTTTTTATGAGCGGCTATGCTTACCGTTTTATTCCGAGTATCTTTTTCATATCGCGCATATGCGGCGCAAAGTCGATATTTTTTATCAGATGCGCGTCCGCGCCCATGTTGAAGCACGAGCCCGTTTCTCTGCCGATATTCCACATTCTGCGGCTGAACTCCGGGTCACCGTAGATATTGCCGATATTGAGCTCCCATGCGACCTCGTGCTCTTTTGCAAGAGCCATGATGTCGCCCAACTCGTTGTCGGTTATTGCCCTGCTCGCAAGCGTTTTGTCCTCAAGAGCGCGGACATAGCCGGCGGTCAGCGGATGCGCTATGCAGTCGGCCTTGCCGCTTATTATGAGCGAGGTGACATTCTCAAGCGCGTGCCGAGCATAGCCGCGGGGAGTCCTTTCTTTCGCCTGCTCCCAAAAATCAAGGTGATAGTGATTGCAGGAATAGAGCCTGTAATCGATAGCACTTCTGAAGGCATCGCCCTCAAGGGTTTTGCCTATGCCGTAGCCCGAGAGCTCCATTCCGTAGAGCACCTTGCACGGCTCGCCGATCTTTTTACCCTGCTCCCTGAGCGTCTCAAGTCTGCGCAGAGCCTCTGCGTCGTCGATATCATCGTTGTAGTGGTCGGTCAGGGCTATTGTTCTGTAGCCTATGCGCGCAGCCTCGGCGAAAATATTTTCCACTGTCATCTCCGGCTTTGCGCAGCGCGAAAAAGCGGTGTGTATATGCAGATTGTCGCGGGCGAGCTCGTCGAGGTCAAAACACGGTGCGTGGATATACATAATATATATTATCCCTCCGTCGCGCTCTCGCTCTCGGTCTCGGAGGGAGCCTCCGAGGAAGTCTCCGCCTGAGTCTCCTCGGGTAGAGTTGTCTCGGGTGCGGTAGTCTTGGGCGCGGTAGTCGAAGCCGTCTCAGGCGCGTCGGTATTCTGCATGGCGCTGATAAAATATCCGTCATCGCTGACACGCAGAGTCACCTTGAGATACTTGCTCGGCGCGGGCTCGACATAGTTGCCCCTGGCATCCTGCTCCCAGCCGTCGCCGCTTATGCAGGCGACTGTCAGGATTATTGAATCGCCCTTCTTCTGCTGCGACAAAACGCGCGGAATGAAAGTCGGCATAACACCTGTAAGCGGGACGATATAGGCCTGCTTCGCTTCGTCGTAGGTGAAGGTATAGGTTCCGCCGTCAACCGTGCAGTGGACGGGCTTGACATCCGTGCCGAAGAGCTTTGCGAACTGCTTTTCGACATCCTTCTGCGGAACTATAACGCCGGAGACGTCGCCCTCGGCATACTCGAACTGATCTATATCGATGTTGCTCTTCATCAGCGACCAGATAGATGCGTCTATAAGCTGGCTCATCTTCGCGCCGCTGACATCGTCAAACGGGTCGGGGTCGTTCATTATGACGGGTGCGAGAAACTGCTCGTATTTCTCGAACTTGTCGCTGTTGTCCGTAAGGCTGCCTATCCCGCGCACGGCGAAAACAATCACCGTAACAAGGCCGATAACGGCGAGGATAACTGTCACTACGCCGAGCGGAAACGCCCATTTTTTCTTTTCTTTTGCAGCTGTGTTGGTGCTCATGGATTTAATTCCTCCTTCAGCGTATCTGACCCGAGCCGTAGACAATATACTTTTCGCTCGTCAGATTATTCAGTCCCAGCGGCCCTCTCGCGTGGAGCTTCTGGGTGGATATGCCGATTTCCGCGCCGAAGCCGAACTCGCCGCCGTCGGTGAAGCGGGTCGACGCATTGACATAGACCGCCGCCGAATCGACTTCGTTTAAGAACTTCTGCGCATTGAGGTAGTCATCGGTGACAATGCTCTCGCTGTGGCCTGTGCTGTATTTTGCGATATGAGCTATCGCCTCATCGATATTATCTACCGTTTTTATGCTTATTTTATAGTCGAGGTATTCTTTTCCCCAGTCCTCTTCCGTTGCGGGCTTTGCAAAATCGAGGACGGAGCAAACCACCTCGTCGCCGAAAATCTCGACATTCTTCTCTTTGAGCCTGCCGGCCACGGCGACTATAGCCTCCTCGGCTGCCGCCTTGTGGATAAGCACGCTCTCGCAGGCGTTGCAGACGGATGGGCGCGAGGTCTTGGCGTTGAAAACTATCTCTGCCGCCATATCTATATTGGCAAATTCGTCGATATATATGTGGCAGTTGCCGGAGCCGGTTTCAATAACCGGGACTGTCGAGTTCTCGACTACGCTTCTGATAAGTCCCGCTCCGCCGCGCGGAATGAGCACATCAACAAGACCGTTCATCTTCATCAGCTCGTTCGCGCTCTCACGCGAGGTATCCTCGATAAGATTCACGGAGTCTGCGGGTATGCCCGCTTTCTCTATCGCAGAGCGCATGATATTTGCGACTGCCTTGTTTGAGTTTATCGCCTCTTTGCCGCCGCGCAGTATGACCGCGTTGCCCGCCTTGAGACAGAGAGCCGCAGCATCCGAGGTGACGTTGGGTCTGGCCTCGTATATTATGCCGATAACGCCGAGCGGCACCGTGACTTTTTCTATTCTCAGCCCGTTGGGTCTTGTGGCGCCCGAGAGCACTCTGCCCAAGGGGTCTGGCATCGCCGCAACGTCGTCAACGCCCTTTGCCATGCCCTCTATGCGCTCCGCCGAGAGGGTCAGGCGGTCGATCATCGACTCGGCCATGCCGTTTTCGCGCGCCGCCGCTATGTCGGCGCGGTTCGCCTCCAGTATGCTCTGCACATTTTCGCGCAGCGCGGCCGAAATAGCCTTTAACGCTTCTTCGCGCTTTGCGCCTCCGGCGCGGGCGAGCTCCCTCTGAGCCGTCTTTGCGCCTTGGGCTATTGATAAAACAGTTCCTGCGCCCATTGTGTGCGCTCCTTCCGTTAAGCTTTCGCCTTGAAATAGGTTCCTATCTGCCTGCCGTCGAGCAGCCTGTATATATCCTCGGGCTGCGCGCCGTTCATAACCACGGTGTCTATTCCCGCGTCCATAGCTATCTGCGCGGCGTGGAGCTTCGTCACCATTCCGCCCGTTCCGCGGGTGCTGCCCTTTGTTCCGGCTATCGACATGAGCTCGTCGGTTATCTCCTCGACAACGGGGATGAGATACGCGCTCTCGTCCTCGCGCGGGTTGCCGGAATAGAGGCCGTCAATGTCGCTGAGAATTATCAGCGCGTCGGCGTTGACAAGCTTTGCGACCATGGCAGACAGGGTATCGTTGTCGCCGAAAACTATTTCTTCGACGGCGATACTGTCGTTTTCGTTGATAACCGGGATAGCGCCGAACTCGAAGAGCTTCTCAAAGGAGTTCGAGAGATTTGCCCTGCGCTCCCCGTTTTCAAAGTCGCTGCGGGTTATGAGCAGCTGACCTATCGTGTTGCCGTATTCCGAGAAGAGCTTGTCGTACATAAACATCAGCTCGCACTGGCCGACGGTTGCGACCGCCTGGCGGCTCGGGATATCGCCCGGTCTTTCGGAAAGTCCGAGCTTGCCGACTCCGACTGCTATCGCCGCCGAGGTGACTAGCGCGACCTCCGTGCCGGAGTTTCTCAAATCGGATATAACCTGCGCAAGCTTATCCATGCGCCTGAGATTGACTTTTCCGGTATCGTATGTAAGCGTGGAGGTTCCGACCTTCACGACTATTCTGTGTGCATCCTTTATTCCCTTCATTACAGTTTGCCTCTCACAAATGAATTATACTAAATTATATCATTATTTTCCTGCGCTGACAACCTTATTATAGAACTTCGTCCCCGCCGTTTTGCCGACCGCGCAGATACAGGCGTCGGAGAGGGACGAGAACGAGCGCGCAAGGGTGCGTATTTCGTCTATGCCGACATTTCTTATTTTTTCTTCAAGCTCTTTTTCGCTTATCGCGCCGCCGAGCAGCAGCTCGCCCGTGCCGTAGCGCGACGCGCGGACGGAATTCGACTCGAGGGACATAATGAGCCCGGAGAGATAGTGGCTGCGCGCAAGGTCAAGCTCATTTTCCGTCACCGTGTCGGGAAACTCGCGCAGAACCTCCGCCGCCGCCAAAACCGCTTTTTTCTCCGACTCGCGCGACACGCCCATGGTAACGGCGAACACGCCCGCGCTCAAAAACGACATCGCACCGGCATCGACCGAATAGACAAGCCCCTGCTCTTCGCGCAGGCGGCGAAAGAGCCGCGACGACGCCGAGCCGCCGAGCATTGAGGCTATCAGCTGGCAGGCAAAGCGGCTGTCCGACTCTAAGGACGGAGCCGAAAAGCCTATTGCTATCTGATTCTGCTCAGTCTTTTTGTCAAAGATATGCACTCCCGTGCAAAACTCCGCCTTAGAAAGCGGCGGCAACTCATCTGCGCTTGCGGGCGAACCGAAGAAGCGCTTGCAGAGCGATATTATCTTCTCCCTGTCGAAGCTTCCGCAGAAGCAGGCGACCGTAGACGAGGGGGAATAAAATTTTTTCATATGCTCTCTTAGCATACCGGGAGTCATCGCATTGACGGATTCCCGAGTGCCGAGAACATTCTTGCCGAGCTTTTGCTCGGGAAAAGCCACGAGATAGAAAAGATCCGCGCAGAGATCCGCGGGGTTCGACTCATACATGGCTATCTCCTCGCATATGACGCTCTTTTCAAGCTCCAAATCGTCCTCGTCAAGGCGGGGCGAGGTCACCATATCGGCTATCATCTCGAACGCCTCGGGCGCGTCGGACGCGAGAACGCGGGTATAAAAGCAGGTACACTCCTTGTCGGTATAGGCGTTTAACTCGCCGCCCATCCTGTCGGATATCGAGGCGATATCCTCCGAGGAATATCGGGCGCTGCCCTTGAACACCATATGCTCGATGAAGTGGGATATCCCCTGCGTGCCGTCGCTCTCGAAGCATGAGCCGCTCCCGACCCAAACACCCATGGAGCAGCTCTTCGCCCTGCCGTCCTCGCTCAGAAGCAGTCGAAAGCCGTTTTCAAATGTTATCTTTTCATATTCGGGCATAAGTAAAACCTCGTAAGCTGAAGATAGATTATATTATACTATTTTTATATGATTTTTTCAACTTGCGCAGACGGCAAAAAACACCGCAATCCGTTTGGAATGCGGTGTTTTTTCCGAATTTATTAAAGCTCCTGCTTCATGTTGCCGATCTCCATCTGAGCCTTGGCAAGTCTTTCGAGGGCTTCAAGGTCACCGGAGGTAGCCTCCTTGGACATTGCAGCGCGTCTCTCAAGCAGTTCTTCGTACATCTTCTCCTTCTTCTTTCCGCTCAGATCGTAGAAGAGCATCGGGATGATACTGATCATACCGGTAAGGAAGGGGACGATTGTAAACATTGCGAACAGTCCGAACTTTGTCTCGTCGGTCTGCGCGGTGCCTCTGACATATCTTGTCAGGTCGTAGCCGATGAGCTGTTTGATATAGTTGGAAATGTATCTGCTGAAAATACTGGCAAGCTTTGACGCAAGACCCTGGGCAACACTTGTCATGCCCTCGGTTCTGTAGCCGTTTTTCCATTCGCAGTAGTCCATTGCTTCGTTGTACATTTCCGTCGGGATTATGCGGCGCACTCCGTAGAAGATCATGAATATGGTCTCCCAAAGCATCATTGCGATACCCATAACCCAGATATTTTTGTAGAGTCCGTGCTTCTTTCCGCCGATACAGCCGACGAGGAACACGGGGACGAGCAGAATTCCGTCTATCTTGTTTCCTATAATATAGAGGAAGCGGCTCGAGAAATGCCGCCTGAACCACGGCACGGCCATATAGCTGAACGGGTTGATAATAGCGCCGGGGATACCGGTTATAAGGCCGAGGGAAGCGAAGTTGAGAACATCGATATAGTAGTCCTGCTTACTTCCGCCGACGGCGAAGCTTCCGAGAATCTGCGAAAGGGTCATCAAGAGTATCGGCTTGTTGTTGATTATCGACTTGATACTCGCCTTGACGCTCGGCGTCTCGACCGACTGCATAACTCGCTCCTTACATATAAGGAAGAACCACAGAGCGCCGGCGCCCGCCACGATAGCGGTGAACAGGCCCATGCCGACAAACATCTTCTCATATGTAATATTTATCTTGTCTCTGCTTATAAGGTCGAGCATGACAGTCATTATCTGCTCAGGCAGTTTTTCTCCGAGAGCGCCCGAAACAAAGTCCGCGATAGTTATCAGTCGCGTTCTGTCAACCGGATGCGGAGTTATCGTCGCTCTGATGCCGTTCTGAGCTATTCCGCGGAAGGTGCCCGCGCCCTCGCGCACAACGGCAAGCAGAAGATACACTATAAATTTTAGAATATTCTCCGAGCTGCTCCCGTGGAAGAACAGCGGAAGCAGCCAGAAAAGGCAGGTTCCTATTGTGCCGGGGATACCCAGCGCAACAAGATAGGGCTTGAATTTTCCCCATCTGGTTCGTGTTTTGTCAACTATCGCGCCGAAAAGCACGTCGTTGACAACATCCCAAATTCCGTTGATAAGATCGATGATTCGTTGGAATCTCAAGCTTATCTGAAGGATGTTTGTGACAAAGCGGCCCGAATATGTGTTGATATTGAAGCTTTGCGACATATCGTAGACAATATATGCGACCGTCTCTTTGGTTCCGACATAGCGTCTGTTTTGATAAATATATCCGCTATTGTCGTTATTACCGCCGGCTTGATTGCCGACCGCAGCGGTTTTTACTTCTTTTGCCAAAGCATTACCTCCTGTCTGCAATTTTTACTTCTGAATCATAACATAAATTTTATGCAAATGCAACAGTTTTGTTGAACATTGTTGCCCTAATGTGTATAAATTTTAAACACTTCGCTTTTTTGCATTAAAATCAGACGTAAATATTTGACAGACAGTGAAATAATCGATGTTGGAGTTATGTGAAAGAACAAATCTGTTGTGAAAAACGTCAGGAGAGAAGCGGATTTACAAATTGGGATTTGGCGAGCAGTTTCAAGATGTGCACCGTAGATGCGAAATTTGTTCGCCCGCAAAAATGCAGCGGATAACATAAGTGGCGGATATCATCCGCCCGCGGTTTATGTGGTTGTGACTATTCACTCTGTAGGGGTCGGCTATTCGACAACCCTTTGACGCGTCAGCATCACCGGAAATCCGATTATTTCGTCCGTGTTATGTAATACGCTCTCTGCTTGAGAGTTGTCCCCTGTGCAGCCAATGACGACAGCGATGCGTCGAGCCGGCTCTCCTGCAGGGGAACCATAATTGAAAATGTCCCCGCAAATCCCGATTCGTAACTTATTTTCCAACGCCGCATAAACAGCAACAGCCGCGACAGAAACTGCCGTGGCTGTTCGTTGTTTTATTTTATCCCCGCTCACCGAGCGGAAGATTTGTTTTGACTGTCTTACAGTTCGTTCTTTTTGCTGCCTATATCCATCTGAGCCTTTGCGAGTCTCTCGAGAGCTTCGAGGTCGCCGGAGGTTGCCTCCTTGGACATCGCAGCGCGTCTCTCAAGCAGCTCCTCGTACATCTTCTCCTTCTTCTTGTCGTTGAGATCGTAGAAGAGCATCGGAATGATTCCGAGCGAGGTGGTCACAAACGGGATAATGGTGAACATCGCAAACAGGCCGAACTTCGTGCTGTCGGACTGTGCGGTGCCTCTTGTGTAGGCGGTCAAGTCGTAGCCGATAAGCTGCTTGATGAACAGCGCGATATAGCTGCTGACGATGCTCGAAAGCTTCTGGGCAAGACCCTGCGCGACGCTCGTCATGCCCTCTGTGCGGTAGCCGTTCTTCCATTCGCAGTAGTCCATTGCCTCGTTGTACATCTCGGTCGGAATGACCTTACGCACGCCGTAGAAAATCATGAACAGCGTCTCCCAAAGGGTCAGAGCTATCGCCATGGGAACTACCTTCTTGTAAAGTCCGTGCTTCTTGCCGCCGATACAGCCGACAAAGAATACGGGGACTAACAGGATATCGCCGATATATGTACCCATGATATACAGGAATCGGCTCGAGAAGTGCCGCCTGAACCACGGAACTATCGCATAGCTTATGGGGTTGATTATCGAGCCGGGGATACCGGTGATTATATTGAGCGAGGCGAAGTTCAGAACATCGATAAGGTAGTCCGACTTGCTGCCGCCGACCGAGAAGCCGCTGAGCATCTTGGAGAGCGTCATAAGAAGTATGGGCCTGTTGTTGATTATCGACTTGATGCCCGCCTTTATGCTCGGGCGCTCGACGGACTGCATGACTCTCTCTTTGCAGATAAAGAAGAACCACATAGCGCCTGCGCCTGCAACGATCGCGGTGAAAATACCCATGCCGATGAACGTGCCCTGAAGAGTAAACTTGACCTTGTTTCTGCCGATGAGGTCGAGGAGAACGGTCATTATCTGCTCGGGCAGCTTCTCTCCGAGGAAGCCGGAGGCGAAATTGGCAATGGTGATTATTCTCGTTCTGTCAACGGGGTGCGGGGTTATCGTTGACTGGATACCCTTTTGCGCTATATCGCGGAAGGTTCCCGCGCCCTCGCGCACGACCATGAGTAAAAGATATCCTATAAATTTCCAGATATCGTTCGGACCTCTGCCCGCAAATATGAGGGGCATGAGCCAATAGATGCACGTGCCTATGGTGCCGGGGATACCGAGTGCGACGAGATATGGCTTAAATTTACCCCAACGGGTTCTCGTCTTGTCGACTATCGCGCCGAAAAGCACGTCGTTGATAACATCCCAGATGCCGTTGATGATGTTCGCTATTCTCTGGTACTTCAGGCTGACCTGAAGAATATTGGTAACGAATCTCTGCGTATACGCGTTGATATTGAAGCTCTGCGACATATCATAGACGACGTAAGCGACAGTTTCCTTCGTTCCGACATAGCGCCTGTTCTGAAAGACGTATCCTGACGAATCTTCGCCGGAGCCCGCCTGCGGATCGACCGCGGCTGTCTGTTCTTTTGCCAAAAAACTACCTCCCAACCAAAAAATCTAACTTCACGATTATAACATAGGTTTTCGCAAAAAGCAACAATTTCCATACAAAAAGTTGAATCTTTGCACAAAAAATTCGTCAATAATGCCCCATGCCGATTGCCTAAACACAGCTGTTATGATAAGATACATTATTATTAAATCGATTTTCGGCGGGAGGCATCGGTATGAATTTAAATAACGCGGGGATATATATACACATTCCCTTCTGCCGCAGCAAGTGCCCCTACTGCGACTTTTATTCCCTGCGCCTTGACGAAGATTCGGCGGATGCTTATACGGACGCGCTTCTTCGGCGCATTCCCGCTTTGGCGTCACGATACGGCGTAAGCGCCGATACAATATATCTGGGCGGCGGCACTCCGTCGGCGCTCGGAGCAGAAAGAATCGCAAGAATTGTCGGCGCGGCACGGGAGTTTGCGGAAAATGGAGCCGAGATAACCGTCGAGTGCAACCCGTTTGACGCGGCCAAAAAGGGTCTCGATTTCGCCCTGCTCAAGGAGGCGGGCGTCAACAGGATATCCATGGGAATGCAGTCGGCAAACGACGGCGAACGCCGCGCCCTGGGCAGACTCAGCGGCAGGGACGATGTCTCTCTCGCCGTCAGGCGCGCCGGGGACGCGGGAATAGAAAATATTTCGCTCGATCTCATGCTTGCGGTACCCGGTCAGACGGTTGACTCGCTTAGGGGCAGTGTCGCTTTCTGCGCGGACACAGGGGTTTGCCACGTCAGCGCATACATATTGAAAATAGAGGAGGGCACGCGCTTTTTTGAAAGGCGCGGTGAGCTCACTCTGCCCGACGAGGACAAGACCTGCGAGCTGTATCTCACCGCCTGCGAGGAGCTCGAAAAGCGCGGCTTCATGCAGTATGAGATATCAAATTTTGCAAAGCGGGGCTGCGAGAGCCGCCACAATCTCAAATATTGGAACTGCGAGGAATATCTCGGCATTGGCCCTTCGGCGCACTCGTTTATCGGCGGCGGAAGATTCTTCTTCCCGCGGGACACGGAGAGCTTTATTGCAAACTGCGAGCCCGTAAGCGACGGCGAGGGCGGGGGCTTTGAGGAGTATTTAATGCTCCGTCTGCGCCTGTGCGAGGGACTCATATTCTCCGAGGTAAAAGAGCGGTTCGGCCACGGCGTGCCCGAGAATATAATCGAGAAATGCGAGCGGTTCTCGCGGGCGGGGCTCACGGTCTGCGACGGCGAGCACATCGCGCTGACAAGGCGCGGCTTTCTCGTTTCAAACGCCGTTATAGCCGAGCTTATGTAAAATTTATGTTTTGTCGAAAAAACTTCTTGACTGCCGTTGATTTTTTTTATATAATGCCTTTTGCAGCCGAATAATGAGTGGTGGAGTCTGTCATAATTCGCATAACAGGCGGGTTATTTATTTGAGGTTGAAGCAATGCGGTGTTTGTATTGTCATGCTTTAATGAATTGGCTATTTCACGCTCCTGTCGGGAGCGTGTTTTTTCTTTGGGGAAAATCAGTCGCTGAGTGTTCGCTGCAAAAAAATATTTTTGGAGTGTGAAGCATGAGCAGTATCACCGTAACCGCGCTGGTGCTATTCGCGGCGACATATATTCTTATGATGGCGTTTCAAAAGATTCGCCCGTATGTCGCTGTTGCATCGGCGGTTATCTTCGTTATCCTTGGCACCGTTGCCGCATTCAAGCCCGAGCTTTTCGGCGCAAACTTTTTCGCCCTCGGCTCGGGAGAGACCTTCAGCTATACTTTTAAGACGGCTGTCGGCGAAATCGACTGGAACGTCATCATGATGATCGCCGGCACCATGGGCACCGTCTATCTCTTTATCGAGTCCAAGATGCCTCAGCTGATGAGTGACGTTCTTATATCAAAGATGCCCAATGTCAAGTGGGCTGTCGTCTGCATGAGCCTTTTCGCGGGCATCGTCTCCGCGTTTGTCGACAATGTCGCTACCGTTCTCATGATAGCGCCCGTCGCGCTCGCGCTTTGCAAAAAGCTCAATATCTCACCCGTGCCGAGCATTATCTGCATCGCCGTCTCGTCCAACCTCCAGGGCGCGGCCACGCTTGTGGGCGATACGACCTCTATACTGCTCGCAAAAGCGGCGAATCTCGATTTCTCCGACTTCTTTTTTGACGAGGGCAAGCCCGGTATGTTCTGGGTCGTTGAGGCGGGCGCCGTTGTCAGCGCGCTGATAATCCTCTTCATGTTCCGCAAGGAGAACGACAAAATACATATAAACGAGCGCACCAAGGTTGAGGACAAGTTCCCGACCTTCCTGCTTATTGCGACTGTTGTCTGCCTCATCGCCGTTTCGTTCATCCCCTATAAGAGCAACGCGGCGGAGGGTCAGTTCTACAAGCCCGAGATAACAAACGGTCTTATCTGTATGTTCTTCTTCTTTGTCGGCATAATCCGCGAGCTGTTCCGCAAGAACACAAAGCTTGTCAAAAATGCGTTCAAGGAGATAGATTACTACACCATCTTCCTGCTGACCGGTCTTTTCGTCGTCATAGGCGGCATAAAGAACGCTGGCGTTATTGATATAATCGGCAACGCGATATCGAAGGTCGGCGGCAGCTCGGGCAGCGTGTTCATCGTCTACACCGTTATAGTCTGGATGTCGGTTATTCTCTCGGCGTTCATTGACAATATTCCCTACACGGCCACCATGCTCACCGTCATACCCGTCATCGCCGTGAATCTCGGCATCGACCCGAAAATCATGTACTACGGGCTGCTCTGCGGCGCGACGCTCGGCGGCAATCTGACCCCGATAGGCGCATCGGCGAACATCGCGGGCATCGGTATCTTGCGCAAGGAGGGGCACGAGGTCAAGGCTACGACCTTCATGAAGTACGGCGTGCCGTTCACTCTCGCGGCGGTCATAACGGGCTATCTCCTCATCTGGCTCATCTGGAAGCCGTAAAACACAGCAAAAGCCAATCCCGGTTTCGAAAGAAGCCGGGACTTTTAATTGACACAAAAAAGCTCTTTTATTTTTCGGAGATTTATTTTATAATGAGCGTGAGAATAAAACTCAGAAAGAGGGGAGAAAAATGGCTCAGTTAAAAATGTATTGGCTGCCCGGAACACCTATTAAGCAGTACGCGCTGCCGGAGGGCTTCTCTGTGTCAACGTACAGGACAGAAGCGGACAAAAAGGCCTGGTGCGACTGCTGCAGGAACGGACATCTCATTGCCGACGGCGGCGGGGACGAGGAGTTTGACCGCTCAATACTCGACATAGAGGATATCGACCCCGCCCGGGATGTGTTCTTTATCGACTTTCACGGCGAGCACGTCGGAACCGTAACCGCCTTCGTCAATTCGGAGGACAACACAGGCCGTATGCACATGGTTGCCGTGCGCGAGGATTTTCGCGGAAAAGGGCTTGCGAAATATCTCACCATGCTCGCTCTCAACCACCTGTCCGAAAATGGCGTGAGATATGTTCACCTGACAACGGACGAGTTCCGTCCGAACGCCGTGAAGAGCTATCTCTCCGGAGGCTTTTTGCCGGTTGAATACGATATGGGAATGCAGGATCGCTGGGAGGTCATGCTTGAGGAATGCGGCATAGATTCGGCGCGGATGCTCTATGACGACGCGAGCGAATATAAGATTATATACCGCCGCTCAAAGGCGAAGAAGATAAAAATCGGAGTTCTCGGAGCGGGGCGCGGCAAGTCCATGATGGACTACTGCAAATTCGCCGAAAACGCGGAGCTGGCGGCGGTCTGCGACTTCAGAAAAGAAAGGCTCAAGGAGGCCGAACGGGAATACGGCGCCGACGGCAGCATAAGCTATTACACCGAGTTCGACGAGTTTTTGAAGCATGATACGGACTGCGTTGTTCTCGCAAACTACGCAAACGAGCACGCCCCGTATGCGATAAAATGCATGGAGGCCGGCAAAAATGTCCTCAGCGAGGTTCTGCCCGTCCAGACGATGAAGGAGGCCGTGGAGCTCGTCGAAGCGGTTGAAAGAACGGGGAAAGTCTATGCCTATGCCGAAAACTACGCCTATATGCCCGCTCCGAAAACGATGAGAGAGCTCTACAGGGACGGTGTGCTCGGCAGCTTCGAATACGGCGAGGGCGAGTATATGCACAACTGCGAGAGCGGCTGGCACTTCTATTCCTTCGCCGACCCGAAGCATTGGCGCAACACGATGAGCGCGTTTTATTACTGCACCCACTCGATAGGGCCGCTCATCCATATTACAGGGCTGCGCCCCGTTAAGGTTGCGGGCTTTGAGGCTCCGTTTAACGCGCGCATGGAGAGAATGGGCGCAAAGGCGGGAGCTTTTGCGGTTGAAATGATAACCCTCGAAAACGGCGCGCTTATTAAAAGCCTGCACGGCGTGGGTTCCTCCAAAGGCTCGATATGGTATTCGATTTACGGCTCAAAGGGCAGAATGGAGAGCGCGAGGGAGGACGCCGAAAACGGCGGCGTCGGAACGCTCTATGTCAACTGCGATGAGCACGAGGGAGACAATAAATCGTCGCCCGTCATAACTCCGACGGACGACGCGCTGACCGAAATAGCCGACAAGGCCGGGCACGGCGGCTCCGATTACTATGTCATGCACAATCTCGTCGAAAAGCTCCGCGGCAACCGCAACGCCGATACCGTTGATATTTACGAGGCTCTCGATATGTTCCTGCCCGGTATGTTCGCATATTTTTCCGTCCTCGAGGGCGGCAGACAACTGGATATCCCCAACCTCAGGAATCCCGAAGAGCGCGACAAGTGGAGAAACGACACCCGCTGCACCGACCCCGCCGTCGCCGGAGCCATGCTTATTCCGAGCTATTCAAAGGGCAATCCCGATATTCCGCAGAAAAACTACGACTATCTCGCCTCGCTCCCAACGGAGAGATTTATGGATACGGACACCCGCAGCGAGCTCGGCATCGAGTCAAACGTTTCGAACTGATGTCCCTGCGCAGAGATAAAAACAGCCCGCCGATTCTCGGCGGGCTTATGCTTTTTATATTCGGATATCAGAGCACCTTGGACAGGAATTCCTTGGCTCGCGGGCTCTGCGGATTGTTGAAGAACTCCTCTGGAGTGTTCTCCTCAACTATCCTGCCCTCGTCCATGAACACGAGCTTCGTGCCGACCTCGCGGGCAAAGCCCATCTCGTGGGTGACGACGACCATCGTCATGCCCTCGTGGGCGAGCTGCTTCATCAGGTCGAGAACCTCGCCGACCATCTCGGGGTCAAGCGCGCTCGTCGGCTCGTCGAAGAGGATGACCTCGGGGTTCATCGCAAGCGAGCGGACTATCGCAACTCTCTGCTTCTGGCCGCCGGAGAGGGTGGAGGGATAGACATCCGCCTTGTCCTCGAGGCCTATACGCTCAAGCAATTTGTGAGCTTTTTCCTCCGCGTCCTTTTTTATCTCCCTGACGGGACGCACGGGGAGCTTATCCTTATGGAACATATTGTGCAAAACAGCCTTGCGTCTGTCCTTCTTGGCGCAGAGCACGGGCGAGAGCATTATGTTCTCTATGACGGTCTTGTTGTTGAAAAGATTGAAATGCTGGAACACCATTCCCATCTTTCTGCGGTGGATATTGATGTCTACCTTCATGTCGGCGATATCCACACCCTCAAAGATTATCTTGCCGGAGGTCGGGTCCTCCATGCAGTTGAGGCAGCGCAGGAAGGTGCTCTTTCCGGAGCCGGAGGGGCCTATGACAACAACTATGTCGCCCTTGTTGATAGTCATGTTTATGCCCTTGAGGACCTCGTTGTCCCCGAAGCTTTTTTTCAGGTCAATTACGTCTATCACTCTTCTTCAGGCTCCTTTCCATGATTTTTATAAGCAGCGTTATCAGGCAGACTATGACGATATAGATGAGTGCCATGGCGATATAGGGCACCATGAATTCATAGCTGTTCGAGCCGATGTAGCTGAACGCGACGTAGAGGTCGAGCGCGCCGACAAACGAGACGACCGAGGTCTCCTTGATGAGGGCTATGAACTCGTTTCCGAGAGTCGGGAGGATGTTTTTTATCGCCTGCGGGATAACAATTCGCAGCATTGTAGTCGAGAAGCTTAATCCAACGCTTCTGCCGCCCTCCATCTGACCTTCGTCAACGCTCTGTATGCCGCTTCGCATTATCTCCGATATATACGCGCCGCTGTTGAGGCCGAATACAGTTATCGCAACATTTACGGACGGGAGGTTGACGCCCATTATAGGCAGCACGACATAGTAGAATATAAGCAGCTGCACGACCATGGGAGTTCCTCTGAAGAGAGCCACATAAAACGCGCATATGGCATTGAGCACTCTCGGGAAAACCTTGTATTTCGGCATGACGCGCACGGTGGCTATCAGCGTGCCGATGACGATACCGATAATAAGACCGAGAACAGCTATCTTGAGCGTATTCTGCAGACCTTGCAGAACCTTGACATAGCCGTTATAGTCTATGAGTATCTCGATAAACTTATCGATTTTTTTCGGTAAGCTTGCTATAAAATCATTCATAGTTCTTTTCCTTTGTCCAAATACTTTTCGGCAGGAATCGCCGCAGACTGAAAAGGAAGGCCGTTTCGACCGAAACAGCCTTCTTTCGTTATTTACATTTAAGCTCAGGCGACCTCATTGATAGCCTTTGCTATGCTCGCAGCGGGAGCGGAGTCGATGATGACATAGTCAACGCCGCCGTTGACGAGATCCTGTACCGCGAGAGAACCGCTCTTATAAGCGATAGCCTTCGCCTTGAGTCCCGGGAAGCCGAGATCCTTGCTGCCCTCGATGAAGGAGTTGCCGGTAGTGCCCTGCTGGCAGCCGATCTTCTTATCCTCGGTAAGGCTGTTCAAGATAGCGTTGACATCATCGGCGCTCTTGCAGGCGTCAAAGGTGGTGTCCGTGCCCTTGACTATGAGTCTCTGAGATGCTTCGTAATAGGGATCGGAGAAGTTGACATACTCTTTACGATCCTCGCTTATGGTAAGACCCGCCATGGCGATGTCGCACTTGTGCTGACCGACGGAGAGGCAGACGGCGTCGAAGTCCATGTTCTGGATAACGAGCTCCTTGCCGAGCTTCTTGGCAACATAGGCGGCGATCTCCATGTCGATGCCGTAGTAGTCGTTGCCCTTCATGTACTCAAAGGGCTCGAAAGCGGCGTTGGTCGCAACAACGAGCTGATCCTTGCTCTCATCGAGAACTGCGGACTTGACAGCCTCGGGAGTTCCGTTGCTGAAATACTTGTCGCAGATAGCGTCGAATGTTCCGTCGCTCTTCATCTCTTTGATTATGTCGTTTACCTGAGTAAGCAGCTCGGGCTGATTCTTGTCAACACCGAAAGCATACTGCTCGCTGGTCAGGTCATAGTTTATAACCTTGACCGCGGGGGTCTTTTCCTTGTCTTTGTTATCCTTGTTGCCGCCGCAGGCTGCAAACGCGGTGCATATGCAAACGAGCGCAAGCACGAGGGCGATTATCTTCGTAAGCTTTTTCATGATTTTTTCCTCCTGTTTTCAGTTGATGTCTGTATTATAGCACCATATTTTTAAAATGCAAGGGATTTTTGAATATTTTTTCATCTTTTTGGCAGTTTTCTGTATTTTGACGGTAAATATGCAACGATATTCACTCGTTATTGAATATTTTCACCAATGTATCCTCCGGGATGAACGAGCGGCAGAAATCCGAAAAGTCCTGCGGGGGCGGCGCACAGAGGCGAACCTCCTCCCCGGAAGCGGGGTGAACGAAGCCGCATTCGGCGCAGTGGAGCAGATGATGACCTATAAAATCCTCCGGTGCGCCGTACATCGTGTCGCCGGCAAGGGGCGCGCCCTCGGACGCGAAATGCACCCTTATCTGATGCGTTCTGCTCGTCTCGAGCCTGAGGCTGAGCAGGCTGTATTCGTCCCCTGCATAGAGGCTCTCCCAGTGAGTGACCGCGCTCTCGCTGCCCGGCATATCGCCGCACGCGCGCAGAGTTTTCATCGGGTCGGGTCGGTATATCGGCTTGTTTACGGTTCCGCTGCCATCAAAATGTCCGCGCACAACAGCCATATACCTCTTATGAATATTGCCCGAAAGCCGCGCCGCCGCGTAGCGGTTCAAGGCGCAGACAACAACGCCGGACGTGCCCTTGTCGAGCCTGCCGACGCAGCGAAACACCGCGCTCTTTCCCTCGCCTTTCAGGTGCCCCGCCACCGCGTTTGCGAGCGTGTCGCCCTGGTGGTTGTGGGTCGGGTGCATGGCGAGAAACGGCGATTTGTTGACAGCGAGCAGATCTGCGTCCTCGTATATTACATCTATATTTATGTCGATAGGCTCGACAGTCTCGCTCTCTGCGGGCAGAGTCACCGTGACCACATCGCCCGCGTGCAGGCGGTCTATGGTTCTGAGCGTCTCGCCTCCGCGGGTTATGCCGCCGTCGATGCGCTTTAGCGAGCTCAACGCGCGCGCCGAAATTCCCGCGCAGCCGCGCAGAAAATAAAACGCCTTTTTACCCTCGTATTCCTCGGGCACCGTGAATTCAAGTTTTCTGTTCAAGCGCGACCTCCCGGAAGTTATTTCGGCTTTCTGCCTGCCGCAAAAGGGTCTGCCCGTTTAGACACAAAAAGCGCTTAAAAGAGCGAAAATCAACTAAAATAAAGGTCATAATCTGCGCTGTCGGACGTGAATTATGACCTTTATATTTTCTTTGGTCTGCGCTGAATTCGACAGTCCCGGAGCTTTTTATTTTTCCGCGTTCTCCCGCGCTATGCGCTCTTTCCAGCAGCGGTGACACATCGCCTCATAGCGATCGTTGCCGCCGAGCAGTACCTGCGAGCCGCTCGTCACGACCTGCCCGTTTTCGCCTATCCTCGCGTTGACGGTAGCCTTTCTGCCGCAGCGGCAGATGGTTTTTATCTCGGTTATGGAGTCCGCAATCTCGAGCAGCCTGCGGCTCCCCGGGAAAACGTGCGTCAGAAAATCGGTGCGCAGTCCGAAGCAGAGCACGGGAATATCGCACTCGTCGACTATTCTGCGCAGCTGGTCTATCTGAGCCTCGGTAAAAAACTGGCTCTCGTCGGAGATAACGACGTCGGCGTTTCTGCATTTCTCGCAGAACATTTCATATATATCGTCCTGCGGGGAAATAGCCTGCGCCTTTGCGCTCAGACCCACGCGGGAATACACGGTGTCCGCGCCGTCTCTTGTGTCGACGCTCGGCTTTATCAGCCATACCGTGCGGTCCTTTTCTTCATAGTTGAATTTGGTCATGAGCGCCTGGGCCGATTTTGACGAGCCCATTGCGCCGTATTTAAAATAGAGCTTTGCCATCAGTCAATCTTTACGGTCCAGCCGAACTCGTCGGGCAGCTTGCCCCACTGGATACCGGTGAGGGTATCATAGAGCTTCTGCGAGATCGGGCCTATCTTGCCGCCGTTTATCGTCATGTGCTTGTCGCCGTACTTGAGCTCGCCTATGGGCGAAATGACGGCCGCGGTGCCCGAACCGAACGCCTCGTCGAACTTGCCCTCGTCGTATGCCTTAACAAGCTCGCCGATTTCAATATCTCTCTCGGTGACCTTGTAGCCCATGTGGCGGAGAAGCTCGATGCAGGACTTTCTCGTGATACCGCCGAGTATGCAGCCTCTGTCAAGGCTCGGGGTAATAACCTCGCCGTCAACGACAAAGAACACGTTCATCGCGCCGACCTCGTCGATATACTTTCTGTGAACGCCGTCGAGCCAGAGCACCTGAGCATAGCCCTGCTCCTCGGCAACCTCCTGCGCCTTCATTGATATAGCATAATTCGCCGCAGCTTTGGTAAAGCCGGTGCCGCCGGTAACGGCGCGGACATAGTGCTCCTCGACATAGATCTTAACGGGAGCAAGTCCGTTGTCATAGTATGCGCCGACGGGCGAGAGGATTATAACAAAAAGCAGATGCTTCGCCGGATGAACGCCCACCATGGGGTCAATGGCGAAGATGAACGGGCGGATGTAGAGGGAAGTCCCCTCGCTGTGCGGCACCCAATCCTTGTCGACCTCGACAAGAGTCTTGATAGCCTCAACGCCGAACGCCTCGTCTATCTTCGGGATGCAGAGGCGGTCATTGGAGACATTGAGTCTCGCCATGTTCTGGTCGGGGCGGAAAAGGCCTATGCTGCCGTCGGCTCTTCTGTATGCCTTGAGTCCCTCAAAGTCGGCCTGGCCGTAGTGCAGGCACATGGCCGCGGGGTCAAGAGCTATCGGAGCATAGGGCACGATTCTCGGATTGTGCCAGCCCTCGCCCTCGTCATAGTTCATAATAAACATATGGTCGGTAAATATTTTGCCGAAGCCGAGCTTTGTCTCGTCTGTGGGCTTCGCTTTAGGAGCGGTAGTGCGCTCAATAGTTATCTTTTGCATAATGGCATCTCCCTTTATAAAGATAATACTTTTATTATATCATCGAGCTTCGCAATTTCAAGTGTTAAAGCGTTTAAATATTCAAGAAAAAATTGCCCTGTTTTTGTCGGAATACTATATTTTCAGTGAAGCGGGACGCGCAAAAAACTTCATTCGCCGCGCGCTTAAAGTTGACAATTGACTTATGTTTTGCTATTATATACTTGTATAATTTTATCATTATCTGTGTTACCCCATATTTCGTAAAGGAAGGTTTTCAATGCCTAACACCGACAATTTATGCATGAGCTGCATGAAACCTATCGGCGACGAGAAGCAGTGCCCCTACTGCGGATATCATGTCGATTCTCCTCAGCTTTCCCCCTATCTTCCGATAAAGAGCGTTGTTGCAAACCGCTATCTCGTCGGCAAGGTTCTGGACTTCAACGGTGACGGAGTCACCTATGCCGGATGGGACTTAACCGAACGGGTCGCAGTCAAGGTCAGGGAATTTCTGCCCGACGCCATCTGTTCGCGCGAAAACGGCGAGACGCAGGTCAGAGTCATGCAGGGATGCGAGCGCGCATACACCGACTGCTACCAGAGCTTTCTCGAGCTGTGGCGCAAGCTTATGCGCCTTATGGGACTTTCAACGCTTATAAGCGTGACGGACGTCGTTGAGGACAACGGCACAGCCTACGCTATATATGAATACACGGACGCCGTGCCGCTTAGAAAATATCTGCTCTCGACGAGCACGGGGTATATCCCGTGGGAGCGTGCGAGGCAGATGTTCATGCCCGCCCTTTCGGCGCTGGGCACTCTGCACTCGGCGGGAATAATCCACCGCGGACTCTCGCCGCAGACGATACTTGTGACCCCCGACGGAAAGCTCAAGATATCGGGCTTCAGCATCTGGCAGGCACGCACGGCGCGCGGCGATCTGAATCCGGAGCTATTCCCCGGCTACGCCGCCATCGAGCAGTACGGCTTCGAGGGTCAGCAGGGCGCATGGACGGATATTTATGCATTCGCGGCGGTTCTCTACCGCGCACTTATCGGCACCGACCCGATAATCGCCACCACCCGCGTGACTAACGACCGTCTGATGATACCGAGCAAATTTGCCGAGCAGCTCCCGGCTTATGTCATAAACGCGCTTATAAACGCGCTGCAGATCCTGCCCGAGGACAGAACCCGTTCCGTCGAGCAGTTCAGAGCCGAAATGTCCGCCTCTCCCACTGCGGCTTATGCGGGCGAAATTCAGGCTATGAGCGAGGGCGGCGACCGTTCGGCAGAGCCTATGCTTGGCGAGGGCGCTTCGGCGGCGCCGAAAAAGAAAAAGAGCGCCGCGCAGCCGTTCCTCGTCGCGGGCGGAATAACGCTCGGAGTCGGCATAATCGTATTCGCAATTCTTATGGCGACGGTGTTCAGGGGCAGCTTTTCAAAGAAGAACCCCGGAAATGACCAGTCAACGCTCAACCCCTCCGTCACCGAGAGCACGAGCACGGAGACGATAGTTGTGCCCGATTTCAGGAACCTCAGCTACGAGGCTATATCGAAGAATCCCGTTTGGGACGGCAAGTTTACATTCAAGACGAAGTTCGAATACAGCGACACCGTCAAGGAGGGCTATGTCATTTCGCAGAGCCTGCCCGAGCAGACCACGGTCGCCATAGGCAGCGAGATAGAGCTCGTCATCAGCAGCGGCAAGGAGAGCGTTGACGTTCCCAACGTATTCGGCAAGAGCTATTCCGAGGCAAAGCAGATACTCACGGACAGCGGCTTTGTCTGCACCGTCGCGGGCAACTACACAGACGGCGTTGTTGTCTCGATGTCCGTCGAGCCCGGCTCAAAGGCTCCGAAAGGCACGCGCATCGAGCTTACCTTCTCGACCTCAAACGAGAACGACGTCACCTCCTCCGGTAGCAGCTCCGGCGGCTCGATCTTCGACCGTTTCTTCGCGCAGTAAAAAAGTAACCCGTCCAAAAGCGGATATGCAAAACCGTTTACAGCCACAGTGAGAAAAAACACTGTGGCTGTTTTGCGTTTATATGTAAGTTATCGTTAGTGCGTCGTAATCGGTCGGTTGTGTTCCCCTCGCAGCTTACAATTATCTGCCGCTCATTTTTCATGCGCTTGCGCAAAGTCGCACAAGGCGCCAATGTGCATTCTCTTACAAACCGTTTTCTCTCCGGATAGCCTTGGACGGCAGTCGAAAAGCCGCCGTATCGGTTGATACAGCGACTTTATTTACCTCATCTCTCCGTATATTTCCCTTGCGCGCGCCGTGAGAGCCTCCTGCGTGTTTTTTGTCACTCCGTCTATGACCTCGTCGAGCAGTTGTGCGAGCACCGCGCCGAGCTGTCTGCCCTGCGGAATACCGATATCCATGAGAGTCCGCCCGTTTATCTGAAGCTCGCGCAGCGACAGGCACGGTTCCTGAGCCGCCAAGGCTTTTGCCGCCTCATTTGCAGCCGATATCTGTTCTAACCTGTATCTGTATTCGGGTGACTGCGCGAGCACGTCGGCGCGCATGACCTTGAGCAGCTTTGTCACGCCGTCAAAGCCGAATTTTGAGAGGTAGCGCGGCATTTTCTCCGTGTTTTCATATAGCTCCCAGCGGTCGTGGTTGCTGACGAGGAACAGCACCTCATCTCTGAATCTGTTCGACACCTTGAGCCGCGCCAATATCTGCGCCGATATCTCCGCGCTCACCCGCTGATGTCCGTAGAAATGCGCTACGCCGTTTTCGTCGAAAATCTTGGCGGCGGGCTTGCCGCAGTCGTGCAGGAGCATCGCAAGGCGCAGCGTCGGCTCGGGATCGATATTCTCGAGCGCTATGAGCGTATGCTCGTAGATGTCGTAGCAGTGGTGCGGATTGTCGTGCCCGTTCTTATACATCGGGCGAAGCTCCGGCAAAATTTCAAAGAGCACGGGGGCAAAATCCGTGAGTATACGCCGCGCGCCTTTTCCGCAGACGAGCTTTATCAGCTCCTTTGCTATCCTCTCCTCGGAAATGTTGCCGAGCAGGGCGCGGTTATTTATCAGGCTCTGTGCGGTCAACGGCTCTATCTCAAAGTCGAGCGTCGAGGCAAAGCGCAGGGCGCGCAGGATTCGCAGCGCGTCCTCGTTGAAGCGCCTGTCCGGGTCTCCGACGCAGCGGATTATTCCGTTTTTGAGGTCATCCCGCCCGCCGAAAAGATCGACCGTGCCGGTTTTTCGGCTGTAGGCCATGGCGTTTACCGTGAAATCCCGCCTGCCGAGATCCTCGCCGAGAACGGAGGTAAAAGTGACGCTCTTCGGGTGGCGGTTATCCTCATATTCGCCGTCGAGCCGGAAGGTCGTTATTTCGAGCGGTTCTCCGTCCGCTATGACGGTTACGGTGCCGTGCTTTATTCCGGTATCTATGCAGTGAAAGTCCGCGAACACCGCTTTTATTTCTTCGGGAGACGCGGAGGATGTTATATCCCAGTCATTCGGCGTTTTTCCGAGCAGCGTATCGCGCACGCACCCGCCCACGGCATATGCCTCAAAGCCCGCCGACTGCAGCAGGTCTATCGCGGTATCAACATTTTTCGGCATATCCATATTCAAAGCCAAATCTCCCTTGCATACTTTACAACATATATATTTTATCATATAATTGTCCTCGGATACAAGATAAAAAGGAGTCTATATATGAACATACAGATATTCGGAAAAGCCAAATGCTTCGATACGAAAAAAGCCGAGCGCTGGTTCAAGGAGCGCAGAATAAAATATCAGCTCATCGACGTCGCAAAATACGGCATGAGCCGCGGCGAATATGCCTCTGTCAAAAAAGCCGTCGGCGGCATGGACAAATTGTTCGACGAGAAAAGCAAGGCCTATGAGCAGCAGTTTATTAAATATCTCGCGCACGACGAGGACAAAGAGGAAAAGCTGTTCGAGCACCCGGAGCTTTTCAAGACCCCGATAGTCCGAAACGGCAGGCAGGCGACGGTCGGCTATTGCCCGGAGATATGGAAGGATTGGGAGTGACCGTCGCTTTGCATGGGGAGCTATGTCGGAGAGCTCCATCCGAGCCTACGGGTTCCGGTGCGTAAACGGCAATCGCCCCCGCAAGTCCCGATTTATCAACAGACAAAAATATGTCCGTAGCGTTTTTTCTCTGCGGACATATTTTTTTACAAGGTACCGAGACTCATTAAAGTATGATTTTTTGTCGCAGAAGCGCATCTATTAGTGATTATTGCATGAAAACGTTGACATTGCGTCAATATTTTGTTATATATAACCTGTAAGCAAAATAATTATTTTAAATATGAAAGGGGTAATTCGATGAAAAACAAGAAGGCAAGAACTGCGCTCTGCGTCGCGGCATCGCTTTTCTTCACCGCGCTCTATATCTACGCGCTCTATTCTGCGTACTATGTCTTTAAACGCGGAAACGGCCCGGAGATAGCGCTCTACACCGTTTTGCTCGCTCTTTGCGGCGGCGTTGTCATGCTGCTGTATACGCTCACGGATAAAAAGCGTGAACACAGCACCGCCAATAAGATAACAGTGCCGATCGTCTCCGCCGCAGTTCATGCGGGCGTTTACCTTGCCGTGGGCTTCGGTGTGCAAAAAGCCATCGCGCCCGATGTCGCCGGCGCACTCGCGTTCGGCTCATCGTGCATAATGTTTGCAATCGCTCTCGCCGTATATTTAAACGGACTCTCGAGCCGCGGCCACAAGGCTCTCTGCAAAATCACGGCTCTCCTCTGTGCCACAGCTCTCATCTGCCCCGGACTCGTTGTATCTTATAGGGCGATAAACAACTACTCGTTCCTTGCGCCTGTCTATAAAATTTCAAGGGCATCGAGCAATATCGGCGGTATTCCGACCTCCGACGGCGACATTGTCTACGACTTCGCCTACGCCACGGAAAAGGATCTGCGTGACACGGCGCTCGGCTCGGATGAAAGCATTGATATCGCACTCGCAAGAAATGAGTGGGAGGGCTTCCAGATAATCTTTGCAACCGCGAAAAAGGGCAAGAAAGTCGAAATCTCCGTCACGGATTTCAAGAATGTCGACGGCGACACGCTCCGCACTGAGGCATACAAAGCGCACTACTCGGAGGTCAAGGGCATGGGCGGCAAATACAGCTGCGAATACGCCGACGCGATGATTCCCGCAGCGCACACCGGCAAATACGGCGGCCCCGCCGAGCTTGAAAAGGGACTTCAACAGGCGTTCTTTATAAGGACGCGTGCCGAAAAGGACGCGAAAGCGGGCGAATACACCGCAACCGTCACGGCAAAAAACGAGAAAAACGAGGTCATTCTCGAAAAGGAAATCAAGGCTGTGGTTTGGAACTTCACTCTCCCCGATACACCTGCAAATGAGAGCGCATTCGGAAACAGCAGCGAAATGTTCGCCACACTCTCCGGAGTTAAAGACGGTGACAACGCCGCTCGGGAGAAGCTGAATGTTCAGGTCTATGAGCTGCTCGCCGAAAACAGGCTCAGCCCGTATAACATTCCCTATGATATTCTCGATGAACGCGCCGACAAATATATGAGCGACCCGCGCATAACCTCTTTCGTTATCCCCTATCCCGAGGATGACGGGCAGCTTGTTAAATACTACGAGAAGGTTTCTTCAAATCCCGAATGGGCGAAAAAAGGCTACTTCTATCCCATCGACGAGCCCGGCGATTCCGCGGCGTATGAGCGCTACAGGGAAATAACCGAAAGGCTTGCGCGCCTGTGCCCCGGGTATAATATGGTCACTCCGTTTAACACAGACGAAGTGAAGATAAATGGAAACAAGATATCCTCCGTCAAGCTGCAAAAGGGCAGAAGCTCCATTCTCTGCGGACTCAGCGATGTTGTCGGCAGAGGCTCGACGCTTGAGGAAATGACAAATGCCGCCAAAAACGGCAGCCGCGCATGGTGGTATGTCTGCTGCGCCCCCGGCGGCGATTACTGCAACTTTTTCATTCATCTGGATGCGCTCAAGCACCGCATACTCATGTGGCAGCAGAAGTCGATAAACATCACCGGCCTGCTCTATTGGTGCACCACATACTGCGAAAAAGCCAATCCATGGGAATCGGCAAAAACCTGGGACAGCTTTGACTGCTCCGGCGACGGAATGCTCATTTATCCCGGCGGATACATAGGCATCGACGGACCCGTTTCTACTATGCGGCTGTTTAACATTGCGGACGGCATGGAGGACTACGACTATTTCACCCTTGCCGAAGCGAAGCTCGGCCGAGCGTGGGTTGACGAAAGAATAGCAAAGGTCACCTCGAGCCTCACCGAATACACCTCCGACCACACCACATTCGAGCAGGTTCGCCGCGAGATCGGCGAAGCACTGAGTGAAAAATAACTATTGATAGTCAAAATTGAACTAAGCTTATAAAATAAAAGCGGAAGCTGAAACAGCCTCCGCTTTTATTTTGTTTTTTCAGTATATTTGCACTTGGGATAGCCTGAACACCCATAAAAATCGCCGTATTGTCCATGCCTTAACACGAGCGATTTCTTGCAGTATGGGCAGATACGATTATCACTTTCGGTCTGCACCTTCTGCCGATATGCCTTTACATCCTCTTTATGCGCTTTTCGAGCTTCTTTTCCCTGCTCCTGGTTTTCTTTTATATAATCATATATTTTTCTTGTATCCGTCGGACAAAGCTCCGTTTTGTTCTCTTTCGAAAACAGCTTTATTGCCCTGTTCATAGCGGGTAAGCTTGTGCAAACAGCCGTATCGATTTTATCGGATTTGTTCACATTAGACACTTTACAGTCATCGCACAAAATCAGCACAACAGAGTAAAACTCGACTCCGACAAAATCAGAAAGCATGTTCTTGAGATATTCCACATGCTTTTTGTTCTGCATAATCGGATTATAGAAATCATACCTGTGTCCGCAGAGATAATACTGCCACTCCCGTTTTCGCCCGTCGCCGTATATTTTAGCGCCGTTAAAAGTCTTAACTTCTACAACATAAATTCCGTTTGCGGCAATTATGATCAAGTCTATCTGGGACTTATGTCCGTCTTTTCCGTCGATGAGCACATCGTGAATAACATATGCATTTGAAAACACGGCCTTGCCGTAATAAGCTGCAAGCTGTTCGCCAAACCCTCCCTTGATCTCCTTGAGATCGGGAAGTTTTTCAAATAAACTCATTTTCTCACATTTCCGAGCAAGCTCTCAAGCTCTTTCAGTTCTTCGGGCGACAGACGGGATTTATCTATGAGCACAACATTGTTGTCGAGGCGCACGAGGTAGATATATCCGTCCTGCTCGCCGCAGCGGTTGAATGCCGACCAATTATTTTTGCCCGTCCCGAGCGACGAGGTTATCTCAACGCCGTCGCCGTCGATAGCATATTCCACTGTTTTGCCCGCCAACGCCTTGTTTCTCTTTTTCATGAGCCGCAGGACTATAAAAAGCTGAAACTTCTTTGAAAACAGCGCTATCAGCAGAAAAACCAGCGCAAAGCCGAGAAGTAAAAAGCCGTTGGCTTTAACTCCGCGCGCGAACAGCCACGCGGAAAACGCCGCGTATATAACGCTGAGTATCACCGATACCGTCACCGTTGACTTTCGCTTTCTTCTGTTCACGGGCGTGTTCAGCGAAATCTCCGCGAGGACTCTCTGCTCCCTGTCGTCGGCCTCGGTCTTGTATCTCACCATAACTTCATTCCTTATTTAAGCTTATGTACAAACAGTCCGCTGAGCAGCTTCGGCTCGAACCAAGTCGATTTGGGCGGCATTATCTTTCCCGCGTCGGCTATGTCCATGAGGTCGTCAACGGTGGTCGGGAACATCGAAAAGGCGAGGCACATATCGCTCTGCGCCCTGCGCTCAAGCTCCTTCAGTCCGCGTATTCCGCCGACGAAGTCTATTCTCTTGTCTGTACGCGGGTCGTCTATTCCGAGCACGGGAGAGATGAGATTCCGCTGGAGTATCGAGACGTCGAGCGCCGCTACGGGGTCGGCTGCGTCAAAAGTTCCGTCCTTTGCGGCGAGCTTATACCACTTGCCGCCGAGATACATTCCGAAGGTGTGCTTCTTCTCCGGTCTGTAGGGCGACTCGGGCGCGGCTTCAACAGCGAAGCTTTCGCTTATTCTGTCAATAAATTCATCCTGAGTCAGACCGTTTAAGTCTTTTATGACGCGGTTATAGTCCATTATCGCAAGCTCGCTCTGCGCGAACAGCACGGCAAGGAAGAAGTTGAAATCCTCGTTTCCCATGTATCCGGGATTCTGCTCCCTGCGCTTTTGACCGACCTTTACAGCCGACGCGGCGCGGTGATGGCCGTCCGCGATATAGAGAGAATCAACTCCCGCAAAGAGAGCCGACAATTTCTTTATGGTCTCGGGGCAGTCTATGACCCAAACCGTCTGGGAAACGCCGTCGGAGACAAAATCATAGACGGGCTCATGCTCCGCCTGCCACGCGCTGACAATTTCGCCCACGGAGGCATTGTCCCTGTATGTCAGGAAGATGGGACCCGTGTTCGCGTCGCAGTAATCGACATGGTTTATTCTGTCCTGCTCCTTGTCCGCGCGGGTCAGCTCGTGCTTTTTTATGACATTGTTCATGTAGTCGTCTATCGACACGCAGCCGACAAGCCCCGTCTGGCTTCTGCCGTCCATTATCTGGCGGTATATGTACATACAGTCGGACTTGTCCTGCCTGCAGATTCCGTCCGTCTCGAGCTTTTTGAGGTTCTCCGCCGACTTGTTGTAGACAGTCTCGGAATAGAGCTCCGTGCCAACGGGCAAATCGACCTCCGCCTTATCGACATGGAGGAAGGAATAGGGATTGCCCTTTACGATTTCGCGGGCCTCCTCGCTGTTCATAACATCATATGGAAGGGCCGCGACACGCGACGCATATTCGGGGAGGGGTCTTACTGCTTTGAAGGGTCTGAATACTGCCATAATGAGACATCCTTTCTTGAGCTTAATTACATTTTGCCCGTCTTTTTGCCGCCGAGCTTTATGCCCGAGAGCACGTTTGTGTCAAAAGAATAGGTTATCGACTCGCGCTCGCGCTCACGCTTCATGGCGAGCGATATCATCTCATCGATAAGCTCGGTATAGCTCACACCCAAAGGCTCCCAAAGGTAGAACGAGAGCGAGCCGGGAATCGTATTTATCTCGTTGAGCCAGACCTTGCCGGTCGATGCGTCAATCATAAAATCTATGCGCGACACGCCGCTGCAGCCGAGCACCCTGAATGCCTTGACGGCCATAGTGCGTATCTCGTCCTCAGTCTCTTTGGGGATATCGGCGAGTATCCTGCGCTGAGTCGAAGCCATGCCCTTGGAGCCCGACTTCGAGGCGTTGCCGATATACTTATCCTCGTAGCTCAGTATGTCCGTAGCGTTGAGCGGCTCCTCGCAGACCGAGGCGCGCGCCGAATGTCTGTCGCCGAGGACGGAGCAGTTTATCTCGCGCAGATTCTCTATCGCGGGCTCGACAAGCACTCTGTCCGCATAGTCAAACGCATTCGAGAGCGCGGTTTCAAGCCCGTCTGTGTCATGCGCCTTGCTTATGCCTATGCTCGAGCCTAAATTTATCGGCTTTACGATAACGGGATAGCTGAATTTATCCTCTATCTCCGCAATGATTTTTTCCGGGTCGGAGTCGTAATCCGCCGCGTCGGCGCACACGCAGTCGAGCACGGGGATACCGTTATCTTTAAAGACGGTCTTCATAACATATTTGTCCATTCCGACAGCCGACGAGACAACGTCGCAGCCGACATACGGAAGATTGAGCATTTGGAGATAGCCCTGCAGGGTACCGTCCTCAACATTCGTGCCGTGGACTATCGGAAACGCGATGTCGATATAGTCGACAACGTCCTTCGAGAAAGCCTTATGCGGATATCTGACTATCAGCGTGCGGTCGCCGTCGTTGACGAGGTTCACCCGCGTGCTCTCGGCTATAAGCGAATTGATATTTTTATAAGCCTCTATGTCGCCGATGTGCTCGCCGACATACATCTCGTTGTTCTTCGTGATATAGACAGGGATAACGTCGTACTTATCCTTATCCACCGCGTGTATCGCCTGAATGGCCGAGATAACGGATATCTCGTGCTCGACGCTTCTGCCGCCGAACAGGACTGCAAGCTTTATCTTCATATGAATACCCCCATTAATAATTGTCGGGAAGGTCGTTTTCGAGCAGGACGATCTTCTTTTTATCCGTTCTTATAGCGCCGACCTTTGCGAGCGCATCGCCGAGCGAGGGAGAGACGAATATACGGGATTCGTCAAAGCCCGCCTCGACAAGACCTTTATATATGCTCTTTGTCTGCCTCTCGCCTACCAAAGCCACATAGTCGCAGACTGCGGCGGCGTTTCGGCCGAACTCGCAGTTATATTCCTCCTGCTTGTCGCCGAGCTCTACCATGCCGGGCGTTACGAGGATTTTCTCGCCCTCGAAGAAGCTCAGCGTCTCGAGAGCCGCCTTTGTTCCGCTCGGGTTAGAGTTATACGAATCGTCTATGAGCGTCATACCCACGCGCTTTGAAAGCTCAAGGCGGTGCGGCACGGACTCGAGGCGGCGCACCTGCGGGCGCAGCTCGGAGAGCGAAATGCCGAGCTCATGCGAAACGGCTATCGCGCCTAAGATATTCAGGCAGTTGTGAGTGCCGATGAGCTTTGTGGTGAACTCCTCTTTTTCGCCGTCGGGCGTTGTGACCTCAAAGGCAGTGCCCTTGTCGCCGACGCTTATGAGCTTCGCTTTATACTTGCTGTCGGAGTTAAGTCCGTAGGTTATCGCGCCGTCCGGCGCTCTTTCGGCTATATATTCATTGTCGCCGTTTAAGAACAGCTTGCCGTCTTTCGGCAGCGCGTCGGCGAGCTCGAACTTCGTGTTGATAATATTTCGCAGCGACTTGAAGCTCTCGAGATGCTGAGGGCCTATCGAGGTTATTATGCCGTGCTTCGGGTGAACTATGTCGCACAGCTCTTTTATGTCGCCGACATATTTTGCGCCCATCTCGCAGATAAATATCTCATGCGTCGCCCTAAGCGAGCCGCGCACGGTCTTGACGACGCCCATGGGAGTGTTGTAGCTCTCGGGGGTCATGAGGACATTGTACTTCGCCTTGAGCAGGGTGTTGAGATAGAACTTGACGCTCGTCTTGCCGTAGCTTCCCGTGACGCCGATAACGGTGAGGTTCGGGCAGGCGGCGAGCATTTTTTTCGCGTCGTTCGTGTAGTATCTGTTTATTGAAAGCTCTATTGGCTTGTTAATAACATTGGCGAGGATTATGACAAACGGAGAAGCGGCGGCGACTAAGCCGGCAGTGAGCGCGATAACGCGACCCGACGCAAACACCGCAAGCAGAACCGTCATGGCAATATAGAGCACAGCGACGGTGACGAGCATACGCTTGACGCGGGGCGTATATTTGAGCGGCTTTTTCGCCTTTTTCGGCTTATAGAACAGGCACGCCAAGAGAACGAACACGGCGCAGACTATCATGCCCGCGTTCTTACCGCAGATAACGCCTATAACGGCGCCGATAAACGGCAGCGCAAGCGGAACCGCCTTGCCGCGATTTTTTAAGAGCCAGTGCCACTGGTCGTCGACGCGGTAGGAGTTCAACTGGAACATATGCATATAAAACAGCGTTGAGAGCACCGCAAACAGCCAGAACGCCGCGAAGATAAGCACCTCGGAAAATATCGTCATTTAAAAGCTCAATCCTTTCGCAATACTGTCGGTCGGTCAGTCTATCTCCATGAACGAGGCGAGCACCTTGTTGAAGGTGAACTGCTGCTCGAGGAACGAATAGTGTCCGCAATTTTTGAGGGTAACGAGCCCCGCGTCGGGCATGAGCTGTTCCATAATTTTCGCGTCACTCAGCGGCGTGGCGTCGTCGTTCTCGCCCCAGACCAGCAAAACGGGCATCTTCATGTTCGGCATATATTCCACAAGGTCTTCGTTGACCGTATTGACGAGCGTTTGGCGCATGACGGGCGTTGCGCTGTTGTAATCGGCGGAGCCGTGACTGCGGCGGAACTCCTCGAGCGCATCGGGGAACAGCGCCTTTACTGGCGCGGTCTCGAGGATTTTTCTGCCTATTTTATAGTTGCGCTGTCTCAGCTTCTGCGCCGCCGTCTTTTTCGGCTTGACGCCCGCAGAGTCGACCAAAATAACCTTCTCTATTTCAAAAGGCAATTTGCGGCTCGCCATTTTTATTATGACCCTGCCGCCGAACGAGTGGCCGAGGAAAGTCACTTTCTCGGGCGCGAACGGCTCAAGGAATTTCAGCACGAAATCCACATAGTCATCGACGCGCCACGGCTCTTCGGGTTCATCGGACAGCCCGAAGCCCGGCATATCGGGAGCTATGACATGATATTTTCGCGCAAGCAGCTCCGACATATTCTCGAAAAGCTCAATATTTGAACCCCAGCCGTGCAGCAGAACCACGAGCTCGCCCGAGCCTTTATCCATATAGTTTATTTTCAGCGAATCAACAGTTGTCTGCAACAAAAACACTCCTAAAGCAGTAGTGACAGTATATGCCATTATAGTCTTCTATATTATAGCACAGCAAAGTCGAAAATTCTATCATATTTTGAGGTTTATTTTAAGCCGCAAAGCAAAACACCGCCGCCTGCAAAAGCCGCAGGCGGCGGTGCTGTTTTCGGGATTGCTTATACTATAGATAGGGGATCATTTCTTGAAGATTTTTTTGAAGAGGTTTTTGAAAAATCTAGATATCGCGCGGAAGGGAGCGAGGATAGCATTCCAGATTTTCTTAAAGATGCTGTCTTTTTTTGAAACCTGCGCCACCGCATAAAGACTAAAATGATCAGTTGCGGCAACCAGATAGCCGTTTTCACGTTTTGTTTCGAGTTTTGTCCACTTTCCGTTTGATTCCTGTCTCAAAATATAGCTGTTCTCCGGGTCATAATCGTCAGGCAACGGCAAATAAATTTTTACGGAGCCGCTCGGCTGCACTTTTTCGTTGTCTCTTGTGAAATACACATTGTATATTTGCGATTTTTCGATAACTTCATTTCTGCTGAGATTCACTGTTATCGTTGAAGTATCAATGATTTTGAAAGCCTGCATAACGGTTTTTACATCGACATTATTCTGCGTATCTATCTTTACGCCATTCATTGTTGATATTGTGCCGTTTCGCGGAGCATTTACATATATAGATGTGTTTTTATATGATTTAACAAAGCTGAACGAAAAGTCGAGATACGACACGCCGGAATTTATAGTGAATATAACACTGAGCCACTTTCCGGGAGTAGAAAGAAATGAAAGTATAACATTTTCCGCAACGGATATTCCAACAGCCTTGAGACTGCTTGAAATAAATGATTTCATATCAATATTGGCTGCCCGTGCCAAAACATTGTTGGTAGAAGCTATCATGTCATCTATCTGATCATAGGACTTTGCTTCCATATTTTGTTTGGCTATATCCTTGAGAAGATCTTCCATGACATCTGCCGCCTTATCTTTGGGCATGGATTTGATTGTTTTCATTATTGCCTCGGCAGCAGTTTTGGAAGCTACATTCGATTTATCAACCACATTTATGCCAGCCATAGTCGTTATGACCCCGGCGGCTGAAAGCGTTCCGGCAACGGCAAAATTAATTATATTATACAGATACGCTATTGCAGATTCCTCAGAATTGTTTGTTATCTGCATATATCCGCCTTTTGGCACAATGATGCCGTCTATAATAGGTGTTTTCTGAGCAAGATTTCCGTTGGTGTATAATAGATATTTTCTGAAAACATCTATTGTCTGCCCAGGGAGATAATACGCAGTCTTTAAAACATCCCACAAACCGGTTTGATAACTGTCAAATCGGTCTATCATCCTGTAGTCGCAAACAGAGCCGTCTTCATAATAAGTAACCACTGCGCCATAGATGTTTTTTGTATTATAAACACTCATCGACACTTTGTAATTACCGTTTGAAAGTTTTGTGCTCGTCATTCCGTCAACGATAAGTCCGCCGTGACCATAAAAATTGGTAACATGATTCTTTAGAATATCCGTCCGCTGTGGAACGGTGTTCAGGTCAAACGCATTAATTTGTGCCACTGCATTCAGGCTATAGTAAAGAATTTCTCCGGTCGACTTCTCCGTTACCGTCAATGTCGTCGTTCCAGCTTTTTTGGCAGTAAGCTTGACAACAACACAATCTTTTTTATTTTTGACAGAAATTTCAAAAAATTCCGGATTTTCTACCGCTATACTTATATTCGGTTTTTTTGAAACATTCGCATTGCCATATACATTAAATGTAATTTCTACACTGTCACCAACAGAAACTGAAGTTGAATCAGCATTTATTGAAGAACTTATTCTAACAATTTCCGGTCCTTCATTCTTAAAATGTATTACCGCATTAATCAAGCATTCATTTTCTCCACCAATAGATATCTTTTCCCATTGGTCTTTCGATTCAGAATAATATACATTTTTTATGCTTTCGCATCCATAAAAAGCGCCCTGTCCGATTGTCTTTACTTTTTCTTTTATTATCACGCTCGTAGCCGATGTACAATTGGTAAACGCACCATCATTTATACACTCAACGGCATCGCCAAGGGAGATTAGCGAGGCCTTTTTGCAACCATAAAAAGCCTCATATCCGATTGTTTTTACTTTGTCAGGTATTATTATTTCATCAATTTGGGTATCGGTAAAAAATGCCCACTTACCAATCTCCTCAACATTTTTTCCAATTTTTATCTTAGTTAATGCCGGACAATATTCAAAAGCTTTGTCTCCAATATTTAAAACATTATCTCCAATTGAGAGACTATACAATGTTTCACAACTTGTAAATGCGGCTTCCTCAATCAAAGTATATCCCTTCTGAATATTTGAAGATGATCCAATGTCTGCCGTCTTTAGCGAATTGCATCTTCCAAATGCACGTTCGCCAATTTTTTTAACATTACTTGGAATAACTATGTTTTCTAACTTATCACAACCATAAAACGCGTATCCATCAATACTAATCACCGTGTTAGAGATTGATACACTTTTTAACTTATCTAAATATTGAAACGCCGCCTTTCCAATGCTCGTAACTCCAGAAGGAATAACTATGCTTTCAATTTCCCAGCATGAATTAAACGCATATTGTCCTATTCCAACAACCGTATATCCACCAAGTTTGGATGGCAAAGTTATTTTTCCGGAAATAGTGTTATCGCAATCTGTGATAATTGCTCCGCCATCTTTAACGGTATATGTATAATACCCTTCTGTATATGTTTTCTCTGCCGCCTCGGCTTTGGGTGCGAAAAGGCTTGCCCAATCAACGCCGGCAAGCTCGCTTATCGGCGCGACGCCGAGCACCATGATGAGCGCGAGAGTCAGCGCCAAAAGCGATTTGAAAATATTTTTTCGCTTTGTTTTCATTGTTTTTTACCTCCGTTTGGTTTTTCCGCATTATTTTTTACGGCAGTGCCGTTTTATGCCTCGCTTGTGTTTTATGCCTCTTTGGCAGAATTCTCTCAATCATATATTAGCACTCTGTCAGAAAAATACAATATACTTAGTATAATTGACGGGTTTTGAGGATAAATAACCGCCTTATTTTCTTTAATTTAATTATTCGGCGTTTTGCAAGATATTGTTAAAAGTAATTTTAAAGTCATTATATACCAATATGGTATATATGTCAACTGATTTAGTCCGATAAAATACAATTAATATATATTTTTTCAGGAGTTTTCTATTATATGGTATATTCAAGAATACGGGATCTTCGGGAGGACAGGGATCTCAAGCAGCAGGATCTCGCAGATTATCTCAACTGTTCGCAGGTCTGCTACTCCCGCTATGAAAACGGGCAACGGGACATTCCGCTTGAAACAATTTCAAAAATTGCCGACTTTTACAATGTTTCCGTCGACTATCTCCTGAACCGCACCGATTGCCCGAATATTATTAACAAATAACCGCAGAATTCATTTGATTTCTGCGGTTATTCATCATCGTTAAAATCAACAAACTTTTCATAAATGAAATTGACTTAACTGTTCGTTTCTGATACTATTTAATATGCTATATAATCGAAGATAAAACAAGGCGTTAATTGCCCGATAACATTCAGTTCATCCGACTCTACCCCGTTGCGATCAACACCATTGCATTAAAAAGGGCAAAAGCGTCAGCTCCTGTGCGATTTTCCGATTCGCAAAGGTGCTGATGATATTCTTGCCGTTAGTTAAAACCGCATATCTTTTGCTCCGAAAAATAAAGCTCAAGGCTTTCAAACAGAAAAAATATCAATAAAAAGAGAGTGACAAAATGAGTAATTTACTTAACACGCCGATGAAAATCGGCTCATGCGAGATAAAGAATCGCGTGGTCATGTCGCCCATGCTCATGGGCTTCGGTCAGTTCGACGGAAAGCCCACGAAGAAAATGATGGACTACTACGAGGAGCGCGCCAAGGGCGGCACGGGACTTATCATAACCGAGATAACCCGCGTCAACGATCAGACCGGCGCGAGCGCATTTGCGCAGCTCGCAGTCAGCCATGACTACCACATCAAGCCGCTTTCCGAGTTCGCCGAGCGCATTCACCGCCACGGTGCGAAATTTTTCGTGCAGCTCCACCACCCGGGCAGGCAGAATGTCGGTCTGCTCGTAGGAACCGTTCCGCTGAGCATCAAATGCGAAAGTCTTACCCGCGGCGCATACGGGAAGCTTCTCTATAAATTGACTCCGAAGGTCGGCCCGACCATGCTTGAGCACAATATAGTGCCCTCGAGCGTCGCACCCTCAAAGTGCAGCCCGGCATACTTCGCCGGCGGGCGCGTCAGAGCGCTCAGACACAGCGAAATAAAGGAGCTCGAGCAGCAGTTTATCGACGGCGCCGTGCGCGTAAAGAAAGCGGGCTGCGACGGCGTTGAGCTCCACTCATCGCACGGATATCTCCTTCAGCAGTTCCTCAGCCCCGTGACAAACCGGCGCACCGACGAATACGGCGGCTCGCTCGAAAACCGCATGAGGTTCATTCTCAACATAATCAAGGGCATCAAAGAGGCCTGCGGCGAGGATTTCCCTGTGATAGTCAGACTGACCGTCGACGAGTGCTATGAGAAAATCGGCGAAAAGGGCAAGGGCTATACGCTCGACGAGGGCGTTGAAATTGCGCGTCGCCTTGAAAAAGCGGGCATAGACGCAATAGATGTTTCGTGCGCGGGCTACGACACCTTCAACTACTGGCTCGAGCCGGTCTCGTTTGAGCCGGGCTGGAGAAAATATATGGCCAAGGCCGTCAAGGACGCTGTGTCTATCCCCGTCATAGCGGCAAACCTCATCCGCTCGCCCGAGCAGGCGGAGCAGCAGCTCGAGGACGGCATTCAAGACTTCGTTTCCCTCGGCAGGCCGCACATCGCCGACCCGCACTGGACCGAAAAGGCTATTAACGGAAAGACTATCCGCCGCTGCATTTGCTGCCTCAACTGCTTTGAATCGATGGAGGCAAATGCGTTTGTCGGCACTCACGGCGAATGCTCTGTCAACCCGTTTGTCGGCCACGAGGGCGACCTGCTCAAGAAGGACGGGAACGGACGCGCAGCCGTCGTCATAGGCGCGGGCCCCGCGGGACTCACCGCCGCAGATATTCTCGCTCAGCGCGGCTTCTCCGTCACGGTATTTGAAAAGAACGCAATGCCCGGCGGTCAGATTAACCTCGCCTCCGCCCCGCCCGAAAAGGCCAAGACCGCATGGATGATAGACGACCTCGTGAAAATTTGCCGCGAGGAGGGCGTTGAAATAAAGCTCAACACCCCCGCTACCGTTGAGGTCATAAAAGAGCTCTCTCCCTGCGCCGTCATAGCCGCAACGGGAAGCCGACCGATAAAGCCGCGCTTTGCCGGCAACTGCCCCGCCGAAGATATTCTCACGTTTGAAGATATTCTCAGCGGCAGAGTCGAGCTCAGGGACTGCAATGTTGCCGTCATCGGCTCGGGTCTTACGGGGCTCGAGACCGCTCACGCGCTTTGCGAGAACGGCTGCAAGGTGACTGTCGTAGAGATGGCGAAGGAGATTGCACCCGGCACATGGATGCAGCACAAGGACGATATTCTTCCGAAGCTCAAGAAGGCGGGCACAAAGATTATGACCGGCGAAAAGCTCTGCGAGGTATACACCGACAGGATAGTCACCGAGAATGTTGATACAAAGAAGAGAACGGATATCGCCTGCGACCGCGTGGTGCTGTCGCTCGGCTCAAGACCCGATGCGACGGTGGTCGAGGAGCTCAAAAAGAACGGCTTCCCCCCGCTGGTCATCGGCGACGCGAACCATGTGGGAAAAATAGCGCACGCGACAAAGGCGGCATACGAAGCTGCGATATCGGTAAAATAGTGTTCAAAAGAATAGACCCTCGACGTTTAAATCGCGTCGGGGGTCTTTGTAGATTATAGAAATTTTTACTGATGGTATCTTGTGTTTTTTGAAATTATAATTTGTCCTGCAGCAATCAGCAGAACGCCGATCAGCGCAAGCGGAAGATAGAATTGCAGACAATTTTTCGCCGTAGCAGAGTTAAGGTCATAGCAGAAAGGGAAAATCGGATGGCTGCGATAAATGAGCATTCCGCCGAGCGAGTAGATAAACAGCGTCATGAGCGTGATGGCTGTCGAATGGGTCAGGAACATCAAAAAATAGACCAATCCGAAGCAGAATATGCCGCTGAGCAGCAGACGGAGAAACGCAAACAAAGATATCCCCGCAACCGCGTTCATGATTATATAGAACGGCACCGCCGAAACGGCAAACAGCAGATAAAATAAAATTGCATCCGGCAGGAAGCCGCACCTGTTGTGGAGAAACAAAACTTCGCAGCCGTCCGCCTCAAAATATTCACGCACGCCGAATATAACCCACCAGACGGAGAGCACCGAAAAAACGCCCTGCGAAAACTGCGATACGAATGAGCGCAGCTCTTCCGCGTTGCCGTTTCTGCTCTGTACAATGCACAGCGGCAGAGCCAGCACATAAATCGCCGCTATCGGAACGGGCATGAGGGCGTCCATATTTTTGATCAGATATTTTTGTCTCTGAAGCAGCAGCTTCATATTCCTTTGAGCGCGCATATGTATCCGTCCTCGACATTCGGCTTGACGGGCGCAAAGTCCTGCGGCGCACTGCTGACAAGGCGCAGGTAGTACTTTCCGTCGCTGTCGAACTGCTTCTGCTTATAATAAGGCTCTTTGAATTTCAGCAGGTCGTCCATATCTATGATATATGTTTTGCCCTCGGCGCACGCTGCCATCTCCTCGCGCGTGCCGCTTTTTATTATCTTGCCGTCTCGCATAACCGCAACGGTCTCGCACACAGCATGGACATCTTCGACAATATGCGTCGAGATAAGAATTATTTTATCTTTCTTTATCTCGGATATAATGCTCTGAAAGCGCAGGCGTTCCTCGGGATCGAGTCCCGCGGTCGGCTCATCAAAAATGAGAATATCCGGGTCGCCGAGCAGAGTCTGGGCTATTCCCGCGCGGCGAACCATTCCGCCGGAGAGCGCCTTGACCTTCTTTTCGGCGCAGTCGGTGAGGTTAACTAACCCGAGTGCTTTTCCAACACCCTCTCGCGCCGACTTGTCATCGAGCCCCTTCATGTTGGCTATGAGCAGCAGCATCTCGTTCAGAGTCAGGTGCTGATACATCCCGAATTTCTGCGGCAGATAGCCGACATGGCGCGAGAAACTTTTGTCCTTTTCAACCGGCTTGCCGTTATAGAAAATGTGCTCGCCCTTGACATTATACAGCCCCGTTATGCAGCGCATGAGCGTTGTTTTGCCCGAGCCGTTCGGTCCGAGCAGGCCGTATACGCCATTCGTAAACTCAAATGACAGGCAGTCGACCGCCGCTTTCTTTCCGAATTTATAAGTAAGTCCGTCAATTTTCAACATTTTCAGTACCTCTGTTCAGATCGTCAATGAATTCGTCGGGCGTGCGTGTGTCGCTCTCGTCATAAAGATATTTGTCTATAGCTTTTCTGCAATATTCGTCGCCGTACTTATCGGCCGCCGCCTCCACGCGGACATAACGGGTGTTCATACCCATGCTTTTATCATCCGCCGCATATTCAGCAAACTTACCGCGCATATATTCAAAAATATAAGCCTGCAAGCCGAAATCCCCTCTGCTTTCCGGAACCTGTGACAGGAAATAGTCCATTTCTATATTTCTCAGTGACACACCGCTTAAAACAAGCGTGTCTCCGTAATCGCGCATGGAAACACCATCATACAACTGCGTTACCATTACCGTATTAAACGATCTGTCATATTTCTGCATCAGGTTTGAAAAAACTTTCTTTATTTCATTGACATCCATATCGACATATGTATAGACAAGGTTCGTGTCGCCTATTTTATCCTCTTTATAGAATCCGCCGACAATTGTCAGTCCGGTGGTTTTGCCGGAGAATGTATTTTTCCCGGTGCGGTCAAGGTTTGTGAAAAACTTCTTGCGGTTTTTAATTTTTACATCGAACTGCGTCGGCTCATCGAGCGTCAAATTTCTATATCCACCTTCATCAGCACACACAACATAGCCTGCACGGGGATAATAAGCATGCGTTCCCGGCAGAGCCGCGCCCTGTCCGTTGCTGTAGTGTGTATTTGAATATCCGTCGTAGCTGAATGTGAGCGACGAGGTCTCACCCGCCGACTCAACCTCTATCCAATCGCCGGTCTGCTTGAATTTCAGCGCCCTGCCGCTCTCATCTTTGACTTCTTTGACTTTGTATCCGTGGTAGAGCGTAAAGCCGTAGATATCCAAATCGCTCGGGAACACCGAGACCTTGACCTCGGCATGAAGCACATTGCTGAGCTTCAACTCCATATCGTATGAAGTTATTTTGAATTCGGGGCAAGCATCCGGAGGAGTTATATTATTTCTCTCATAATAGCTGATTTCGCGACCGGCACCCTCGCTGTTCATGTCATCATATATAATATCCGAATTGCTTCTGAACACAAACGGGAGCAGGCACAGTCCCGCCACCAAGCAAACTACAGCCGAGAACAGTCGTTTCTTTTTCCCGCGTTCCTTGGAGATATAGAAAAGTAAAACGGCGCAAAGAACAATAATCCACACTGCGTAGGCAAAAATTCTGTACGGTCTGAGTGAGTATCCATATGCCAAATCAGATGTAATCAGCATTGTAGAAGGGGTCATAAACGGAAATAGGCGTGTTAATACGCTCACTGAAAATCCGGTTTCCTTATATATGGCGACACACCAATCGCCGACCAGCGGACTGGACAGAAGCGTAATCACCGCCATTATAATATACGCTATTCCGCGTTTAGCACCATACGCCAACACTGCGCCAAGCAGAATACCCACCGCAGGCAGGATTAAAAGATTGAGCAATATATGAGACAGTATTTGAAAAAATGCCATCCCTGCGTGAGCAAGAATTGCACCGATGGTCGTTGTAATTAAATTCAAAACCAAAAGAGGGAGCGCAAGGCTTATCAGCACCGACAATTTGCCTGCCAGCAGCCGTGATTTTCCCGTCTCCGTTGCGCAAGCGCATTCATCAAAACCCACTGCGCGATCATAATGGCAAAACTCATATGAAATAAGCGAATAGAAAACAAAATGCAAAAGAGCGGTAATCAGAATTATCTGAACACCGTCAAAAAAATCCGTTGAAGAAAGCTTCTCGAACATAAAGAGCGATGCATAAACCGACACAGCGAGTACCAACAGCAAATATATAATATATGCGGTTATAAGAACCGTGTTCTTTTTAAACTCCTTGAAAAGCAGTAATGATATTCGTTTCAAAACTTCAGCTCCTTATGAATTGCGGCATCCGCTTATAAATCAGATGCCGCAATTCTGTTTATGGTAATCAGTTTCTGATAGTTCCCTCTGCTATACATCCATATTTGTTTGCTCCATCGACATTCAATCGAAGTCTCCAATATGTTTCATATCCCAAATCTTTTGTGCCAAATTCCTCTGCCTGAGCAAGGGAACTTACTGTTGTTGACTTCCCGCGGGTCTTAGTTGTTCCGTATCCCATTGCCAATGTAATTTTCGAGCTGCTTTGTGTCCACCATGAACCAAAATGCTTATATTGTGGAAGAACATGAACAGCATATGCTGACTTTTCATTATTATATGCCTTTACCAGCTTCCACGAACCATATACTTCAAGGCTGTTGCTGGCTTTTTCCGAAGTGGATAATGAAACAGATCTAACTACCGCAAATGCCGAGCTGCTAAGCATGGCAACGAGAACCATCACACAGAGAACAATTGATAATACTTTTTTCATAGAGCGAATCCTCCTTTGTAATTTCGCATAAATTTTGTTTCAATGCATTGTCACAATCACATAATAGCATATATCAAATTTTATTTCAAGCAAAATATCATTGAAAGTCACATTTTGTGTCTTTGAACAAATTTTTGTGCTGAACTTTGTATATTCTTACAATAAAAAAAGACTCATCAAAAGATGAGCCTTAAGAAAGGTGCATACACAACACACACCCTGAAAACTGAACAAAGGAAGAAAAGTAATGAACGAAAGGAAACAAAGTCAAGCCCTCGACCTATTAGTACTGCCAAGCTAAACGTGTCACCACGCTTACACATGCAGCCTATCAACCTCTTAGTCCATGAGGGGTCTTACTAGCTTATGCTATGGGATATCTTATCTTGGAGGCGGCTTCACGCTTAGATGCTTTCAGCGTTTATCCGTTCCGCACATAGCTGCCCAGCTGTGCCACTGGCGTGACAACTGGTGCACCAGAGGTGCGTCCATCCCGGTCCTCTCGTACTAAGGACAGCACTCCTCAAATATCCTGCGCCCACGACAGATAGGGACCGAACTGTCTCACGACGTTCTGA